>JAAUYG010061039.1_pt1 | contig 10634 bp, 5 predicted proteins | sample 7278091 | NCBI WGS metagenome assembly JAAUYG01 (sample SAMN14350201, study PRJNA611818) | marine sediment metagenome | isolation source: surface marine sediment (0.6m) | place: French Polynesia: Moorea | collected 2018-08
AGTGACCTTGAAAGGTCAAAGTCAAGGTCACTTACATTTTAAGTGGTAGGAGAGGTGTATGGTATTTGTCAGTGTTGTATCACCACGGTAATCTACATGTCACAGAAGGGGCTTATGCAGGCAGGCGGGGTTTTCCGCTGTCCCAGCGGTCTTTCTTGTTAGTATCTATGACGCAGGTAGTGGTTATAGTGATAAAGGCTTTAAACCAGAGTTGTGATGGACATTTTGTATACGATAGATAGTTATTTTCATCTTCTTGTAAAAAGACCATAATAAATGGTACAATGCATGGTGAAAAAAGGTGGAATCGCTTTAAGTCTCTGAACATCTAACAAAAAAAGGACAGTACAATATTCCAATTGGCTATTTTGGGGAAGTCCATACAATTGACATGAAATGCTCTTGTATACCGGTAGTCGTTTCAAAATTATGACTTGGAGAGGAAGATTGGCTTACCTCTCCGAATCATAATTTTCAAATGGCTAGGTGCAAAATATCAATTATGAACTTATTTCTTTTTCTAGAGGTAAGAGCCCTGTTCTGCTAGGTAGCACGAGTGGACATATTCTCTAATCCATTGTGTCAAGCTCTTAAAAAGTGTCAAAGTAGTATCCCATGCCCCCAACCTTCTGGAAAGCTTTTACGGCATTCTAACTGTTCATCGATTTAGTATGTCTAAATTAGTGCAGTTAGCATAGATCTTGCCTGACTGGGTCTAACGTGGGGAAACATTTTCTGTCTGTTATTACATGTATTAAGCAATGATGAGAACGTCATTGGTCGGTCTGTCTGTTCTATACTTACTCTGCCTGTTCCATGGAAAACACAGTGTTAGTGTTGTTCCTCCGTGTAGTTTGCCTGTTAGAGTAGGTATCACCTGTCTGGCAGCCAGTGTCCCATGTCCAGTGAGTGAGTTAACAGGCTTTATTGGCAGGCTGAAAATTTGCCAATCTCACAGTGACTGGAACAAGGCTCATCAAAAACTGGATGGCTTGATCTAGGAACATTAGATCATGTACACTAAGGTGTTTGTGTGTATGTACTGGACCTGTCTTGTGCTAGTCTGACCTGCAGCCAGTCTTTATAGTGATAGCTCACTGAAACACCATGTCACAGGTAGGCAGTGATGTCCCAACCCAGACCATTATCCTGACTCTGAACAGGTCAGTCGGTCTCTAACTCTTATGCATGTTATGTGCCCAACACCAAGCAGAACAGCAAAACCTAAAATTTTAGCATCTTTTGTTTTGACCCATGACACGCGAACGCTCAACAACTACACAACCCGGCCGCGGTATATCCCAGTTCTGAAAGAGTGAATGACAACATTTGTCAGTTCAGCTGCCGATTGTTGTGATGCGAGTTGATGTGCAAGCTGGGATGTAGATCTGATTGTCTACACGCTGTTTGGCCCAGTTTAGCCAGGCAGAGTGTAACTCAGAAAGAGGCCCTAAACCTTATAGTGCTTGATTACCCTCCGTCCTTGTTCTGTGACAGCAGCTGGTATGTAGTAGGAAGACAGTGTCATTGCATATCTACCAGTAATTATAAAAAAAAAAATTCTTTCAGCAGAGGCAGCATTACGCAAACATAAACATGATAAAAGCATCATAGAAAAAAAATATTTATTTCATGAAATGCCCTTTGCAAATCAACAAGATTCATGTGCAAAATAACTAATATTCTTTGTAAAATAATGAGATATAACATAAGATGTCAGGAAATAAATATTTCTTTTCTCTCTGACACTTCTGTGCTTCCGTACAGCATGCTTAGGGTCATTTTAAAACATTGAAATTTTTCTTTACAAGGTTGAAATTTTTCTTTATGTATTGTACAGTCCTTGTGTTGGCGCTGCTCCAAAATATCATGAAAACACAAAACATTAAAAAAAAAATGGATCAAATTAGAATTTAATTTTTTCCCCTGGATGTTGGTTGTGATACTCAGTGAGTATTAATGTTCCTAACTGCTTAGGTCTTTCATCAGTATTTGGGCATTTACTAGAAAAATAATGGCTCAAGAATCCTATATAAATTATTCATTTTATAGGCAATGTCAGGGCCCGGCAGACGTTGACAGGTGACCTTGTTGCACCTGTGATATATCTATTTTTGGTTGGCGGTATTCATCTTTTCCGAAACAAAAACAGCACGGGGTCATTGATAACATGACACCCATATATGGGGTAACTGAAAGTCGGGGTCGAGTTGTTGAGCGTCGTGTGTGACTGCTGGTGAAAGCTGCCATTAGGCCACTCGGCTCCCGTCATGATGGACGGCTTTGGCACGTTACGGCAATGACGGACAATGACGAGATCATTTCACTGGCAGAATTAGTGGCATTGATCAGCGGCATGCTGATGTGTCAGTCCTTATCGATTGCCATTGATCACTCGCCATACCGGGGGGGTCAAGGATGCATTAAGTATGTTGTATCGTCCTGGGGCGCCCGGACAAAAATTGTTCCAAGGGAAAGACGAGGGAAAAAAAGTTAACCAAGAAGCTTACTTATTGGAGAGAATTTGAAGTGTGGCATGGCGCTTGGTAATAATAATTTATGCTATACAGTTGTTCTGAATAGCCTGATCTTTGTTACTGGATAAAATGATACATTGGATACAATAATACATATATCGTATCCATCGTAATAATCAGGTTGTCTCGCTAATGTTTCAATCTCAGCCAAATGTTGTATGTTCATGTGGTTACAGAATCATCAATTTAGGGGGCTCAAGCTAGAGTAAATTCTACATACAAAGTGAACTTTTAAATATGCATGATAATGCTGCAGCATGGCAATGTCCGAGGGGGATTTACATGGAATTTGTGCCCGGGGCTCGGAAAACGAGGTCTCGGGTCACTGTTTGGGCATTATTAGATGAGATATGCGGCCGTAAAAATGAGGTGTAGAACAGTCAAAAATGAGGTACATGAGGTATAGGAGGTAACACTGGGAGGGTGTATTAGGTTACAGAATGAAGCCCTGGCTGGCCAGACAGCAACCTGAGGTAGTCTAGGGGTGTGGATAAGGGATTACACAATATCTCTATATCATATTCTGCCTAGCAATTCTGATAATGCTATCTCCTATGGCTAATACCTGGGCAATATACCACACAAAACTGGGGTGTCTGTAGGAGCGGAAAGCCCAGAAGTAGAGCATTAACCAAGGGGTATAAGGGCGGAGGATGGCTGATCAGTTACAGGCCCGCCTAACTGGCCCTTTGTCAGGGAGGGGTGTCCCAGATTAGCTATCTTCCCATTACCTTGATTGCTTCCCCTGTACACCACTGAAACCTAGGGGTAGGGGTGGCCCAGTGATTGAAGACCTGACTGAGCAGCACTTATAAGGAAATTTCCAGCCTTTGCAAAGACATTTCATCAAATTGTAAGCTGCAGATATCACAGGCCTGCATGTCAACTCTGAGGTTTTCGCTGTCACCAGCCAATGGCTGACATACAGACAGTAGAGGACTGCCATGATAGTCTTATACCGTAAATTCATTTAATGTTGCAGGGATTAATGTTTGCGGTTTTGAGACAAAACCATGTTTGCGGGGTATCAATATTAATGCGGTTAGCTCATTTCTTGCCAATTATCTAGGTATGCATGAATTATTTTTGTGGGTGTTTATTTTTGCGATTAAAAGATGATCGCGAATGTCACCAAATAAACCCTCGCAAACATTAAGGAATTGACAGTATTAGGATGCCACAGCAACTCCACCTATCAGCATGATCAGTACATGTAATCGTGTGATTCATGAAGTATGCAACTCCTGCTTCCCGTTTGGCACATTCAATCTCAAAATTTTAGTTGTCGTCACATATATATTATATAATATGTAGTGACAGTAGTGTGGCACTATAAAGTAGACATGTTTGTGGAAATTAATTCTCGCATTTTGAATCATGTTCACATGTTCACAGGAACTGTTTGTTCCAAAGCAGCAATACATGTACATGAACTGGTAATGAAATTTGTATTTTCTTTACCTTTGCGAGAATTAAAAAAGTTGGTGGTTTTGTTTAACCTGCGAAATTAACAGAATAAATTCCACATAAGCATTTCTACTTTTATAGTACCCTCTAATAAAAATAAGTATTCTCAAAAATGATGTTGTTATTCCAATTATGCGTTGGGGAAATGTTATTACAGGTAGTCTAGCGACATGAGCATGATGAGGAAGGGGCCGGCATACATTTCATTCCCGATCTAGTATTCGCGTCATGTCCTTAATAAGGACACCCGGAGCATGCAGCAGTTATCTTGCCTAAAGGGACCTGCCGGGGTTTTTAATCGATGATTGTGGGTTTGTAAATCAAAGTTCTGCCCTCGCCTTGGTTTGTCTCAGCCACACCATCCATGATTGCAGATTTAATCTTGTGGAAATTTAACTGCCACTGCCGTAGCACATGTAGCAGTCACGCACACTGAATTAAATCTCGTCTTTTTTGTCGCCTTATCAGGGCAGCGGGATATTACGCATTTTCATGGTGTGGAGCGCCGTGTGCGGCAAGATGTTATACACGTTCTACCCGTCCTGCTGATGACAGCCAAATTACTTTCCATCAGCGTAAATCCTGAGTGTCGGCAGCCTGACTGTGTCTGCAGAGGCAGCAGCAGTCCATGAGCCATTCTAATACGCAGCAATTCGTGCCTGTCATGTTCTTTTTTGCCTGTAATAGAACTTTGTTGTCATTGAAGTCAAAGGTCTGCGTAATGAGGGAAAGGTCCCAATATCTTGGAACTTCCATTTTAGGCCATTCTCTTCAGATATCTACCAAGCTATACCAGGAAGTTACTGTATCTGCCATATGTACATCTCTCTTATTATACAGTAGGCCCTCTTTTAGTGACCACTCTCAACAGCGGCCGCCCTCCCTAATGTCATGTGGCCAAACGTCTTTACCACTGTGAATGCATTTACTGGTAGTTCTCTGTCTGCCAAAGACCACCTCTCTAAATTGTTTCCACAAATTCTTGCAAGTTTGGTGGCTGTATTAGAGGGGGACTACTATATTTGTCTGTATAACTACTACTATACTCTGTTGACTTTGATATCGCTATCGTTTCATATACATGACATAGCCTATTCTATTCATGTGCTATGCCTTTCAATTTACTTGTTACGTCATGAGCGATCATGATTGATTGGCTATGCCGGGCACACAGTGATGCATGTAACATCTGTTAAGATCTGCTGTCTCATAGCACACATATGTGTTGTGTATCTATCACTGTCTGTACATGATTACACATCAACATATTCCTGCTACAATAACAGCCGAAGAAGCTAGTTCCTGCTTCAGTAACACCTGATACATGTATCTAACATTACATATTAGTAATCTAGTATTCCTGTTTCAAAAACATTTGATACATCTACATGTTCCTAACTTCTATCCTGCTTCAATATCTGATATATCTTATCTACAATGATATATTCCTGCTTCAATTAACCAGATACTTATTCCTGCTTCATCATATTCCTGTTTCAATAACACCTGATGCATCTATATTTTCCTGCTTCATCATATTCCTGCTTCAATATACAGGTGATGCATCTATATATTCCTGCTTGCTATAAAATTTTATACATGCATCTGTGTATTCCTGCTTCAATGTCTCTATATGTCTAATATTCTTGCTTCATATGAAAGTTCTGTTATACATCTGTATATCCCTGCTGCAATATTGAAGCTCAATCTCTGGTACATTCTGCATCTTTGCATGTCGATCGATTGCTGCTGTATGTCTCTGAAATAATATCTGATATCAGTACATGTAATACTGATATATGCATCTGCCAAATCTTTATCTGTTTATAGACTACTGCATCTATCGCTACACCTGCTGCATCAGTTTGAAGAGTTCTACGCTTGCTATGGCACTCTGTAATTTCATGTCTATATATTTTACCTGGTAGCTGCATCGGTCTGTAGATTGATCTCTGCAACTGATACAAATGTATATCAATTTGTAGATTGATCTCTTAACCTGCCATCAGTCTGTAGATTGATCTCTAAATCTGCTATATATATCAGTTTGTACACTAATCTCTTAACCATGTTAACCTGTTATCAGTTTGTAGATTGATCTCTTCAACTATTATGTATATCAGTTTGTAGATTGATCTGTAAACCTGATGTCAGACATCAGTGTAATTTCATTTCTTTACCTGTTCTACTTGCTACATCACTTTGTAGATTGATCTCTACACCAGCTGTGTCAGTCTAGATTGATATTACACCTGACATGTCAGTTTGTAGATCATTGAGTCTATTTATTTGCTGCTGTCTTCCGTAGTCTGGTACCTTTACACACATTTATGTCTATCATCATTGTCTTTTGCTGATATCGGGATCCGCATTCCTGCCGCAGTTTCCATGTCCTGAGTTAGTGCTTTCATCTATGTATAGAGGTGGGGGAAAGAGCTTGTTGCCTATACCATTCTGTCTGTAATCCAAGTTGTTCACCTGCGTCCTGCCTTTCTTACAACCACTTTGGCCTGTTGAGTGTTCTATCTAATTTCTGCCTCCCCGAGGAGTGCTTCAAATCGGATTGAGCAGCGCACCAAGAACTCAGTCGGAGATCCCTTCTACCGCTGGGGATATCAACTGGAAATTTTCAAACTGAAAGGGCCTGTGTGTTTATAGAGATCTGTGTTTGGATCCCCAGTAGATCAAGTTACAGGCCAAGTAAACCATGCCTAATAACCTTTTTGTGTGTTTTGTGGATAAAATTCTGGAGTGTTTTTAATGCATCCTAATAGAAACTTAACTTTGGCTCTGATAACCCACCCAACACACATTCAGTTCTTTGGGGGAGATGTTACAGTTAGCGATGCTCACGGTTCTACGATTGCAGACCTTGTACTCAAATGGTAAAAAGGTTTCATCTTTAACATGTTTAAGGGCATGAAGATAAATCGTTCCATAATTAAATGACAGGCTGTAAATGTAAGGCATAGCGTTTCCCGCTTGGTTATAACACTATCAGCCGAAAAACTCCTAGTGAATAGTATTTGTCACTCTGAATCTATCAGTTGCAATGACCACCAGTAGTAATAAATGGTGGCTTCTTCACAATTCTACAGCATTGGCTTGATAACGCTAATGCTAAAACTTAACCATAGCCTGTTCCATCCTCATAGATTGGTTGGTTTGATGGTTTAACTGATTAGGTGTGTTCTGTAGCTTAAGGCTGGGTTCACGCCGGAATATCCTGGAAATACCAGATCATCACAGATCCTGACAATTGCTTGGTTGACCCACTGCTCCTGCCTTGGATGCGTTCACACCAAACTGATACAGCACTTTCTATGATATATAGTTCCCACAATAGCTACCAGTGGTGCTGTGTGGTACAGAGACATATATATGTCAGCGCTGCTGCGGTTATTTCGAGAACTAACCCGTTCCCACCAGATTTTTTGTTCCGTCACAAGTTTACTATATAACACTAAGCCACCTGTCCAGCCAAAGCATCTGTTCCAGGACAACTCAAGCATTTTGTTCAGATCAGTGCATTATTCCTATCAAAAATTTGAACTAAAATATAGGTAAAAATCCACTACATGTATTTCGGTTTTTGGTGGGAACAGGGCCTAAGATCACAGACGACCTGTTTCCTCACGCTTACCTGATAAATGTCTCCCTACTTCTAATAACTTATGTTCTGGACAGAGTTCTGACTTCAGGCAATTCTGGGGCTTTTTGTGCTGTAAATATAACATTTAGTGCTTTTTGCACAGGATGCGCATTTTGTGAAACATTTGCTGAAAATGCTGCTTATAACTAAATTAATTAAACATTTTCTGCTCTTTTGCACAAGGTGTACATTTAATGAAACGTTTGCTGAAAAAGCTGCTTAATTTACTGAATTAACTAAACATTTACTGCTGTTTGCACAGCACATGTATTTAATGAAACGTTTGATGAAAGTGCTGCTTTTAACTAAATTAACTAAACGTGTATTGCTGTGTGCACAAGGCGTACATTTAATGAAACGTTTGCTGAAAATGCTGCTTTTAACTAAATTAACTAAACGTTTACTGTTGTCTGCACGGGGCATGCATTTAATGAAATGTTTGATGAAAATGCTGCTTTTAATCAAATGTTTTGCTGTAAATGGTGCTTTTAAGCCATTTGCTGTAAATGTCAGGTAAATGTGGCACACACAGGAAACCGTTATATTAAACATACAAAGCTTTGGCTATAGACCTCATCCAACCCATAATGGTGGAAAAATTCCATTATCTAGTACATGTACTACCATAACAGTACATATTCACTTCATATTCTGTTGATGCGTCAGTTACTGTCCTTCCGAGTTCCGAGCAATCTGCATGTACATGTCCCTTCTCTTCTGCTTATCCTGGTTCTATAGCAGCTAACATGGCTAAGTGAGAGCTGGACATGTTTGTACAAGGCAGATCACGGATGATGTGCCGACTTGCTTTCTATCATTCCTCCTTGCGCTAATGGCTAGCACTGACCAGTGACAACGGGGGTGTTTTATTCTCAAAATCAATTGTTTTAAGCCCAATTGATGGCAGCTCAGACGCAATATTGATAGGGTCATGGTAGCTTTAAGGATTGAGCGATCAGCACTTCCCAATTGCTTCCGAAATAGCGTTGATGTGGCTGCAGACTCAACAGTAGCATATGATACTCCAGTAAAATTATTGGATTTATGGGAGTTAGTGGTACCACATTTCTGTGGAGGAAGGTCGTAATAGCATGCACAGGAGCATGAGGAGTGTGTTTAAATCCGTTTCCTCTCACCTTTATAATGTATATAATGTAATAACTAAAACATACAGATTGCGTTATGTTTTCTTCTTTTTGAATTATCCAGTATTGCTGCAGCCTGCCCTAATTTAGCATACTTCAGGTGCTCATGTTCGTGACAAACTGGATTTATTTTTGCCACCAACTTATACGAAAATCGAAAATATGTATTTGGACCATTAGCGGCGTAATAGAGTGAGAGCCCCCTATACTAATCCTTGGAAGGGCGGGAGTGAGACACTGCTACCGAACAGTGAACTTAATACATAGTTGGAATCATGTACTGCTGGAGATTGCTACATGTACTGGTTACAGTGACTGTAGCTATGCCTTGGCTACCAATGGCTACCAGCGGTTGGTAGGGATTACCAATGACCATTGCTTAAAGCACCTTGGTCACCAATGGCAAAGAGGGATTGATACTGGCTGGCTATCAATTTGTTCTGGTTATCAGTGATGGTTACCGGCTTCTACTTATTGCTACCGGTTACCAATGGCCACCGGCAGTTGGTAGGGGTTACCAGTGACTGCGTTGCTAAGCATGTGGGTCACCAATGGCAGCCGGTGATTGATACTGGCTGCTATCGATTTGTTCTGGTTATCAGTGATTGTTACCAGGGCTCCACTTATTGCCACCGGTTACCAGTGGTTGCCAGGAGGCACATCTGTCACCGTGGTTGCCGTGGCTAAATTACCCTTCCTGGGTCTTCCCTTCCTTGTCATTCCCAAATAATAGATGACCCCAAAAGCCCCGTGACTCCCTCAGGAGATTCCCGTTTCCTCCGCTGTCCTACTATTTACGGCTGGGACAAGACTTCCTTAATGTGATAGTGGTCTGCTGCCCTACTTGAGACGAGTGCCGATTTAGCAATCCTGTCCCAGCTTGCTCTCTGATGTCCATAACTTATAATGGCGGAGAATTGAGGGGCAGAGAGTAATACCACTCAGTCCTGGATATTTATACCCACAGCAGATATAACAGGAGATCAACACGATCGACACAGCATAACAGTCACTTGACAGGCCAGGCGTCTTTGTTAATGGAGTGTATTGCCAAGCATGCTATAATATACAGAATATCAGTTTCTTAATATCTAGTACCGGTACATTCGAATGACAGGGGTAAATGGGGTCCTTACCTTTTCTATTCCTTGAGAAACTGATGTGATGTCTATGTTATTTAAGAAGACCTGGCTGAAGATTATTTATAAAATAAAACATATAATTTTACATTATTACACATTTAACCCTATACTGTGAGCATTGTCTCAAGACACATTCTGTAGACTGGACATTTTTCTAGTGTACTTCATTAGTCACAATTGAGGCACACACCCTAGAATACAGTGCTGTTAACATCAGAACATTGTTAAGTTAAACATGGTTAGTGCTACATACACTATCACTGCAGGGATGTATGACTGTATGTTACTCGGTGATAACAATTAGCCTGGATCATGTGGATGTCCCATGTATTCAAGATTGGGCGCGTCTGTGTTATGCTGTGATAACCCTGTACATGTACTATCTAATGTATTCCAGGAATGGGTGGCTGTATGGTAGTCTCTATCATAACCTGTACTATATGTGTATTCCAGGGATGAGTGACTCCATGTTACTCTGTTTAACCTGTACTATGTATTCCAGGGATGGGTGGTTCTATATCATATGGTACTCTACGATAACCCTGTTCTGTGTATGTATTCCAGAAGTGAGTGGCTCTATGTTACTCTATGATAACCCTGTACTGTCTGTGTATTCCAGGGATGAGTGGCTCTATGTTACTCTGTGATAACCCTTTACAGTCAATGTATTCCAGGGATGAGTATCTCTATG
>JAAUYG010042854.1_pt1 | contig 10632 bp, 5 predicted proteins | sample 7278091 | NCBI WGS metagenome assembly JAAUYG01 (sample SAMN14350201, study PRJNA611818) | marine sediment metagenome | isolation source: surface marine sediment (0.6m) | place: French Polynesia: Moorea | collected 2018-08
AAAAAAGCAAAGACGGAAGATCAGTCTACTGGTGTGGGATATAAGTTAGAGGAACGACTAAATGGGATTCTATGTTGCGCGGTTTGTTTAGACCTGCCCCTCTTGCAAGTCCTCCAGGTAGGTCGCCATTTGTTTTATTTATAAAAATAAATCTTTAAATCTTTTTTGTTTTACTTTAAAAAAGATTAGTCTTCGTATTTTCAACCAATATACAACACAGGAGATCTCCGTAACCTGTGGATGGTTCCGGAGGTTATGATCCTTTTCTCCCTGACTTGTATTTTCGTTTCTTAGCGAGACCTTCTAATAAAAGAATTGGACACTATGTTAGCCTATGTTCGACTCGGCGATCGTAGTTCGTTAAAATATCGAACCACTGATAACACTAATTTCTGTAACCTGGTATTAAACTGTGCAGACCGATTCTTCACTAGTGTGCTATTGCCATTTAAGTGCATGGTTATTTCGGGATATAACTGATTGACAATACGTATTTACATTTCACTACGGGTTTATTTTAGGCCCACTCTTGTGCAAGTGGGTGGGGGGATGTCTGCTTATCAGGAGGGGTATTATTTTGGTCATGTGACTGAATACATTAGCTTTCGTGGCATATTTGGCCATGCGCCAGGCGGTTTTTCTGGCTGATTTCTCGCGTCAATTGGAAGAACTTTCAAGCATTTTTTTTTCACAGAAGTGGTGACGCATGTATCTGTGTACTTCCATCTAGATCCTGAAGCTTGTTATTAAATAATTACTAGTTTGGAGAGAAGTCCCTGAACAAACGCTTTGTGCAACCCAATACCCCTCGCTTTTGCGAAGTACCCTCGTCCAAACCCTCCTACCGTAGTTTACCGAAAATAGGTGCTACGATCCCTTGCTATGCCCCATCAACGTCGGCCGACTACGATGCAAGGGACATCCCGTGATTCTGTCCTCTATAATATGCAGTTTGGCGACATTGATAAGTGTGCGCGTAGATTGCGCGGCATTTCCATCCAACTTAGCATTAGATGGAATTTTAGTCAATCAAGCTGCAGTTGATAATTAACGGATATGCTGTAAATTCATTAATGTTTGCGTTTTCGAGACAAAACCATCTTTGTGGGGATTAATATTTGCAGTTAGCCCAGGTCCTGTTAATTATTTAGGTACTTTGAATTATGTTTGTGGATATTTATTTTTGCGATTTAAAGATGGTTATGAATTTCGCCTTGAATAAGTCCCTCGCAAACATTAAGGAATTTACAGTGTAATGATCGAATCTACTTTTATGAAACTCCATAAAAAGGTAGTATTTTTATGAGAACTATCACCTGGTCACTATGGAAATGAAATATGTTGGTCAGAAATTCTTTTGTGTTGCTTACTACCATATACCATATAATGTGTATTTTAACTGGTGCTGACATGTTTTTGTTTTAGTGCTCCAATGGCCACCTGATGTGTTCAAGCTGCCTGGCCCATCTTCTCGCAGATGCCCGCCTGAAGGACGAAACAGCAACTTGTCCCAACTGTCGTTGTGAAATCAGCAAGACATCGTGTATTCGCAATCTGGCAGTGGAAAAGGCGATCTCCGAGTTGCCTGCTGTCTGCCAGTACTGCAGCAAAATGCTGCCAAGGAGTGCTTTGGCCCATCATGAGAAAAACGAGTGTCAAGAAAGGTGTGTGCAGTTTTTCCATATGCCAGTAGCGTCTTTGGGGCCAAGTCATGGTGACCATGTCCATGGGGGCCATGTTAGGGGAAGTGAGTTGTCTCATTTTCCGCCTAAGTCCTTGCTTCCATGGATACAGTCCTGTTTTTAGCCTCCTTTGCAATTGACAAAGGCCGCTGTTATATTAGATATGTTTTTTTTTTTAATTTTGTTTTTAAGACTTGGCTGTTTTTGTGATAGGACAGCCAAGTTAACCTCAGATGGTTGTTGCTTTTTAGGTTATTCAAGTCAGAAGCGTAGTGGTGATGTTTCAAGTCGGGAGGCCAGGTCGCAGCAAGGATATCACCAGTCCAAATGGTCCAGGATCGGCAAGGTCTGCAATCCAAGATTTCTGACAGTGACTCATCTCAGAGCAGCTAGGATATAGTGATCACTGTGTGGATGTGGGGATTACCCAATTCTCTGTGCACTTGCTTCACTGTGACAGACCTACCTGGTCAGTTTCTGAAGCATTAACTCATTTACAGATCGATGGATGCCGGAAAGTTTACTTCCCTTTTTCTGGCATTTTCAAATACACGTGTCCTTCTTTGGTCACATCCAGCTGGATATAAGCCTCCGTGACCCTAAGGCTACTATTGTTGCAATCCCAAACCAACTGAAGTTGAATGCGTTCATTCATTTGGGACTTTCTGAGCAAAATTTCCCTTGGATATACAACACTGTACAAAGTCAAGTGAAACTCAGACAGGTATTGTATGCAGCCGTCTTGTAAAAGAGGCTGTATAAGACACCAGGATACATGGGCATTAATCATGTTAAGGGAGGGCCGTGTGGGGCACATGTGGGGTAGGAAGGGACATTTTAACAAAAATATTTGCATGCCTATCTTACAGGACAATCATATGGGACTTATAGCTTTAGTAAAATCAGCACGGGTTGGTTCAGGTTGGTTTAAGAACTGGGTAAAACAAAAATTAGAGCTGGTATATAAATATTGATAACAAATCAACACAAATTTTTCCTTCCATATCCAATTACCATGAGTGTATGAGCTGCAAGAATGGAGAACCTGAATGTATGTTTCGCCATTTGCACAGTGTTTTCAAAATGTGAAGTCATTGAGGTATGAATGAACAGAGATGATGTATCTTCAGGTGTGCGAGTGTTTCAGTATTCTGTTAATACATGGTTAATGTGGTTATGTATAAAATTGTGCAGCCACAGACAATGTGCTGTACCACCTGTATGTTGACCATAATCATCAAATAATAACATATACTTATGAGCATGACCATAATAAGTTACTATTTTCCGTAGATGTTTAAAACATTAAAGTAAAACAACATATATGCAGTATTATATAAAAAATCCATTGAGTTAATTTACTTTCAGGATTCCACAGTTACACACGTACATGTACCAGATGAAACAAAGCATGCCGTTTAGAAAAATATTTCCAAACTTCTATTAAAACATGTCCACAAAGTTTACGCCAAATAATAAAATCAGATTCATGTATTTGATCATAATGTGAATAACTTGTTTCCATGTTTTCCAGGTGACAAAAATAAATAATTTGTAATAACCATGTGTTGTCCTATGTGTGTGTGACGATTGTGTTTGCTGAGTGTAATGCATGGTGTATTTTTATTTTCTATCCTTTCAGGGCTTGGTATGGTTATAGTGTATGTTTATTTCTTATAAGAACTTCATATAAAAATAATCAGAAAATTAAATTGCAGTCGAATATTAGAATTTATTCTTAAATTATTGCTAAAGATATAGCCGTTAATAATTTTTGTCTAGATATTCTGATCCATTTTGTTTTTGTACTTGATATGTTTAATCTTTTCTTTCTATCTTCAGCTTTGGGCTGGGGGGTGGGGTTATAATAATAATCCTTGGGTTTCAGGGGGCACAGAATAATTCCAGAGGTCAAAGGTAGGTGAAGTTATTTTCATGCCTTATCTTGGTTGTCCTGTGCTTCGCAACTTGACCATGATGCGCTGAAGCGAATGGCATGCAATGTTTGTGCAAATTTAGAGTTTTGTTCTGTGTAATGCTAAGTCTTCACCTATCGTTGCAGACTCGTGCTGTGTAGCTATGGGTGTATTGGTTGCCCATGGCGTGGACCCGCACATGAGAAAGAGGGTCATGAGTCCTCTTGCACTCATCCCAGGAAAAGCGGCGCTGAGGTGATGGCTACAGTGCAGTCATTGGACCAGCACTACAATCAAGAGCTGAAGCTCTATACACAAATCTTTGATTTGCTTTCCTTTGAAAAAATCACCTTCAACGGTAGGTATATTCTGCGAGCCAGATCGGTTCCGAGAGTGTGGCATTTCAATAGCAGAACCCACCTGCTTCCTTGGTGGCTGAGATGGTCAGGAACATTTATGCATGATATGCTTCATGTGTTTGTGCTTTTGGCAATCATTCTCAAACTATGGTTCCCTGAAATATATATTGGAACAGATTTTATAAAATAATGAAAAAGAATCATTCTAAATCTGGGGAGCAAATTTGGGAATAAAGTACTCTTGTATTTTCCAAATTGAAAAATAATGAAAAAGAAGCATTTTAAATCTGGGGGGTCAATTTCGGAATAAAGCGTTTTTTCCAAATTGAAACTAAAATGCATTAGTGATATCTAATGGGTAGCTTAAATTATTGATGTCCGTGTGCAGGACTAATTATGTGCTATTCTGGGTAATGTTTCAGACGTGCAGATGCGCCCATATCGCACGGATGACTTCATCACAAAGCTGTACTACGAATCGAGTCGGTTTTCTGCCTTCAACCTTCAGTGGGTCGTGAAAGCTCGAGTAAATGACAGTGAAAAGGACCCCACACATACAGTAAACCGTAAAATGACCCTTCAGTTGGTTTTAAAATCTAAGGCCCAGAACCCAATCCACATACAATACTTTGCCCTGCCTGGCCCATATAGCGAGATCAAGATGAGACCCAAGGTGTACCGGTTCGAGTTTTCGAGCGACGCCACAGAAACCTCGCACCAAGATCTTCCCTTGGTTTGCCCAATGGAATGTAACAAAATTTTGGCAGGCAGAAACATAAACATGAGACTGATATTTTGTCAGGTCCCTAAATAGTTTGCCTGTAATGTGTGCCATGACCATGTATGGGCAAGCTTTAAATTTGTGTATGTAGGGTATATTTTGACTCTTCAATCTCCTGGCTCTTTCAGTCTTCAAAATCCTTTAAAAAACATTATGCTTGTTCTTTGATGCTCACCTCCATATGTACATGATGGATTCAAGCACCTTTTTGGTGTATTTTGGATAAAAATTTGGTCAATTAAAATATAGGGGAAAAAAATTGTACAACATTAAATTCTGTTGACATTGAGGGACAATTTAAAAAAAAAAATAAATATTGCATTTAATTAAACTTTAAGGACTTCCAAAGTTGCAGGACTAGACATACTTTTGGCGATGATAAATTTGCATTCAGCTTTGTTGAAATAGCCAAATTAAAGGTTTTTCAAAATAATTTTGACAGCAAGGAAGTTAATAATAACCATGATGATAACTGGACCAATAACCTGGCTATGAGCCAATTGTATAACCTTTGAAGGTTTAACCAGGACTTACATCTTTCAAAGGTAAACTGATCTTTTTTAACATGTGATCAACATATGAACGCCTTAACGTATGTCAAAGCTTTGTGAATAGTGCGTAACTGCTTTATCATAATTTATAGTCCCCAATGTGACAGCATGTGACATGACAACATATATAGCACATGGAAAAGAAATCTCTCTAATTTTAGCCCACACAACAGAGTGAGAGTGCTCGAACAAAACAAATTAAGTCTTAAGTTTTGGCTATTAGTCAAATCTTAGCATGTTAGACTTTGTAAAGTTTTAAAGTGTTTTTTTCGAGAACTCTGGCCCAGAAGCCTGTTCTGGGTATATAGCCATTACCACATTAATGCAGTTCTTTATGTATAACTATCTGCATTCCCTTTTTACTGAATGAGGTATTAGTATGTGCAGTTCTGGCACTGTTAGCACTGTATACCCAGCAGTTGTAACTCACAAAGTTGTAAAAACTTAACCTGAACTTCTTGAGCCTACTTAGACTAAGTTTCGATGAAAGTCCAAACTTACATATAGCGGGTCATAATAATTTGAAAACATAAAGCCCCATTTTTCTGTGGAAAATAATGCATGGTACCCTGGTATAAGCTTCTTAACTTAAGCTGCTTTTAAGGGTATGCACCGGGGGTATGCAACATAAAGCTAATGGTATATTTAGTGGGGATTCCAAATTGGTGAGACTTAATACTGTTTGTCTTGTGGGCAAATGTGATATTTTCTGTTAGATTGTCACAATGGTTTGGGTATTAAATGAAGCTGGCTGACTTGCCAGTACTGGTATTAAACCACTATAGTTATACTATTAGGATTATGTGGCTACACAATTCTACAAACACGGAAGCTCCAATTAATGTATATCATTGCCATGGCTTAATCTTAATCTTGCATTTCCAGAAGTAGCAGATTTAAGAAAAGCTGCTTATACTTGGGGAGGGAGAGGTCTAAGTTCCCAGCCAAAGATTGTCTTGAATTTTCCTGTCTGGTCCTGCAAGACTAAATCCTTTGGTATATAAGGCTTTATTCTTCACTGTGCTTTGCTAAATCAGAACAATATGTGAACTAACTTTACATGTACAAGGCACATGCAAACAGCATTACTGAGGTTCAAGTCCAGGCGATATTGACCAATTTAGAGTGTTTTGTACTGCACAACTCTTGCCTCGCCCCCCCCCCCCTCCCCCCAAGTGATTCTGTCAAGAGGGTACAGGGTCATTTCTAAGGAGACAAGTTCTGATCGGTATTATGGGTATAAAACATGTATCTTATGTCTATCTTTGCCTTCATTTATGAATACTTCATAGCAGAGTTGTAAATATATGTTTATGATCTGTTATTTGAAGAATATGTTACAGCTTCAAGTTACAGACTTATCGTAGTTAAAACCAGTGATGCCTGGGCTTTCTCATGTCTGTTTCCTGTTAAGTTCACAATTATATAGTTGCTACTGGCGGGTGTTCTTGAAAATACTAACTATAATGATGTTACTTGTGACTTCCTTTACCAAGGATATCTATACACTGCAGATGACGAAAATGGTATCAATTTTTCAGTTGCATGCTTTATATAAAGATTGTACAAAAATATTTTGTCCATAAAACAAATGTCCTTTTGTTTCATGCGAGACCTTGTTATTCTTATGGACCACCCTGGGAATTTAACCCTAGTTATGTAAATTATACTGTTGTATCTAGATGTGTAGATATAATGGCGGGAGAAATTTATTGTAGATTGAAATATTAGATTTCCTAGACAATACATTAGGAATGTGATATTGTTCTTTCCCAAGACTTCTTTGTTGAACAGTGAAAACATTCATATGTAAAAGGAATGTGGGATTTTTTTTTAAAACTTCTGGTCACCACCTGTATGTGAAAGGTAAATTGCTGTCGTTTGAAAGGAGTGGTAACTTGAGTGCACAATGACGTTAAGATTCCAAGCAACATCTCGTGATGTTACAGTTACTGGTTTTGTATTGTCCATGTTACAATGTTTGTTTTTTTTTTTCCCATTATCATCACTTTGATTTCAAAAATGTCAAAATGCACCACACCTAATCTGTCGTTTGAAAGGAATTTGAATATGTGCACTTTTTAGATTGTTTTGCACTACGAAAATGTAGGAAAGGGTCTTGTGCAGCTTGAGTCAAATGGGCATGATACTACTACACATGCTACATGGACAATTGTCAATATTTCAAAAATGAAAATACTCCCCTAAGTTTCATGAAAAAGAGAACCTTACATGTGGTCTTTGAATGTTTTTTTTTCTTGTAAATAAGACTGTTTGATGGTTTTTCTTACCACCATACTGTAACAAGAAGTTATTTTATTAACCAGTAGTTTTTAGTTTGTGGGTAAGCTGCATTGTTATATTAGAACACTCCCAGTTTTAGTGTTACTTATGAAAACATTTATTACATAATCCACTGTTGAGAGGTAACTGCATAGTTATGTTGTTTATTGAGCTGTTGCTGGTTCAACTATGTTACGGGAGGTTTTACCAAAGTTTCACTACTGTATGTATCACCACTTGGTCCACCTTTGAAAGGTGGCGTATTATTTACACGTAGAAATCAGACATACATAGATGTTATATGTATATATCCATAGTTACAGCATGCTGTCAGTGGCAGATTTATGTATTTTACTAAATTGTAGAAGTAGCATCAATAACTAGACCTTTCGCATCCTACATTCTTCAGTTTGGACTTTGGCACAGTGAATATAAAAATTTTATGGGATTTTTTTCTGCACTGCAGCCAAACCACTAATTCCCAATTTAGTTGTGTGTGTGTGTGTGCCATTCTGAAGATTTAATCCTGCTGCATGTGATCGTGATTCCATCATATGAGCTTCAGATTTATTGCTATGTAGATATAGCAGCAGTAATTCAGTATTACTGTAGCCAAGAGTGGCATATTATTTATTGGAAGCAAGGTATCATCCTTTTTCATTTGAGCATGTTCTGAGGCAAAGAGAGGAAGCAAGCCTTTTACCAATTTTGCTTGTGCCATCAAGGTTTTTATCAAAATCTTTTTAAAATATCTGCACCTGGTTTGTGTCTTGCATATTATATTATGTATATAATAACGCATATTGTAGTTACATGGCTAGCAAATATAGAAGTTATTAAAAAGCAAAAGTTTTGTGCGGTTATAGTACCGGTATATATACCAGTGTATACAGTTTCCTCAGACACAAATTTCTAGTGACAATTGTACATCGTAAATACCAAACCCTGGTGGTATTTTCATTGTAACTTTTGGAAAGGTTTTTAACTTAAATAAGAGCATTGGCGACAGTGGCTAACCTGTTGAATCGGCCTGCGCCTTTGGAAACATCACCCTACCACTGGACTGGATTTCCCAGTTCTACAGAATCAGAGCTTAATTTCTCAGTTTTACTCATACGATACTGGTAGAACACTGTCAGAAGGTCTGGCAAGTAAAGTGTGTCCCATCTTGATCATGTTGAGGCAAAACTGATTTTGTGCTTGTGTTCAGAAAAACTACGGATTCACTAAGACCAACAGCTCTTACAGGCGGAAGAATTTTATTACAAGGAAGTAATAAAAGCTGAATAACCCAAGTGTTATTTGTGCATATAAATTTAACTTTACAATTCTTGTGAAACGTGAAAGCCGAGCTGTGTAGGTCTATCTATTCAACTGATGATCTTGCATCAAATACATGAATATAAGCAATGGAAATTTATTCTGATGGGAAGACTTCATATACTATGCATTTTCAATTTGCTGTTTGTGCCATGTGCGGACAAGTTCTTGTCTATAAAGAGCGAAATATTTCTACCTGGTTTTTGTTATAGACACACTGAGTCATTGTATATACGATTGCAACCCCTCAATAAAATATATCGAACAAATCCAGTTGTCTTAAAAGTTTCTTCGCCTTTCATATGGTGCCACACCTTAACCTCGGGCAGCCCCAATCTGGTCCATGTACAGTATGGATCATTCTACATGATCAAGGCAAGTGAACAAGCAATACAGTAAATTCTTTAGAGCTTTAGCAATCCGGCTTGTAATACTGTATAAGTAAAATCACCTTTTTAACACTACACACTAAACATCCTAAAGTAGCTAATGACAACCTGAATATCCCACGTCACAAAATATATTTCCAAGACTGGAATGATGTTACCAATGGTTACAGCACGTTTGATTTGTTAGGAGGTTACTGGTCTGTAGTATATCGGCTTCACTTCTTGCAATAATCCCTTCATCAAAGATACATTCCCCAGAGTCAACATTACATGAAAGATATCCACTTTAAGAATACCCCATATGGAGCCTTCGGTGCCAACAACCAAGCCTGCAACAAGATAAAGTATTCCTCCAATGATTCCAAATTCGTTAAACTGAGGAATGCTGACACAAATGATAGAAGCTAGGCTGCAACCAGCAATCACTGTGCTAAATGTCTGAATAGCTTGGTCATTGAAGTACTTCTGAAGCAGGGCCAATGCAATACCACCAGCCGTCAAAGCGTGAGACACGACAACAATGTTTGCTTCACGGCAATAACCTGCTGCCACAAATGGTACTCCGACAGCTGATGACAACCAACTGAAGTGTTTATGCCAAGCTATGATATCTGTGCTTGGGTCGGGTAAGCTGAACCGAATCACACCGCACCCTGCGGCTGTAGCAATGAGTAGAAATCCCAATGCAGTCACAAGTGACACACCCGAAACCCTGTATGCCGCATTCAGTGTAGTTAAGGAAAGAAGGGCGTCGGACACGGCCACGCTTACTTGGCTTGGCATGGTTGGTTGGCTGATGACCAGATTAATGATGAACTGCAGTACAAGATGTTTCCTACAGATCCCACGTTCTGTAATAAAAACATAGGCATATATTAAATGATATAAAATAACTTTAAGGCTCTACATAATTCCAAGGGGCTCCTAAACATGGATATGTCATTTCCCGCCCAAAAGTTATACTAGTCGCACCTGTATAACTTTTGGCAGTTTTGGCGGGAAACGAACTTTGTAAACTCCGAATCTCCTTGAACTAGTTCTCAGTCAGTCGCGATGGCGAAAAAATGGCGTTTTTCGAAAGGGTAAACTTCAGCAACGTTTTTTCCGTAAATATACCTGGAAGATGGCGTTTGTTTTATCTCGTTTTCACAGCGGAACTTTAACTTTAAGAACAAAAAGATGTTCTATGAACCAAAAGATGTAGGTTACAGTTGCGACTTTTCGAAAAATAATCCCAACCCGCGATTTTGGTACAACACATATTGGACTCTATATCACGTAGTATATGGAGTCCTATTGGGCTAGGGGCTAGAAGCTAGATCTAGGCCTAAACTGCTAATTGCAAATGAAT
>JAAUYG010171288.1_pt1 | contig 10632 bp, 10 predicted proteins | sample 7278091 | NCBI WGS metagenome assembly JAAUYG01 (sample SAMN14350201, study PRJNA611818) | marine sediment metagenome | isolation source: surface marine sediment (0.6m) | place: French Polynesia: Moorea | collected 2018-08
ATTACATTTGACCTTGGCTGACCTTGAAGGGTCAATTCAAGGGCCCTGATATAGTATCTTTTTGCCAACCGGGATGCCCCCCTCGCGTTGCACAGCAACCGACTGTCTAGTAAACAATTTCATCTGTCTGTCTGTCTGTCTATAAAGATCACCTGGTTTACACATGATATTTCATGTTTAATTAATACATGTATGTTTAACACTGATCACTTTTTGCAGATCCATATAGGTATCAGTGTATGTGTACATGTATACCACCTAGGTTTTGTTGATCCTTTTATCATATGTCTACATGCACCTTAAAACCAGTGAGAGGTAGTTGATATAGTTTTCACTGTGTTCACAGTGGCTTTTTGGCAGCTGCTTGGTCATTATGGGTCACTGATGATGACACCTGAACTACCAAATCATGCAGATTTATTGGACATGGGGTGGGACACATGGTATAAGTAGTTTGCCACCCAAGTCTAGCCTGTCATGAACAAGGGCTTTATAATGGCTGGGTATGAAATGTGTAACTCATAATTCATTTGTGATTATCATCTGTTATTTCTTGCCTACAACATGTACAATGACCAGGGAAAGAAGGGGGGGACATGTAAGGCAGTCAGGCTGTGACCACCACCCACCCACCCACTGACCCGCACCCCAGTCCCACCCCACCCTACAATGGCATACAAGGCTTGCACTAGTATGCCATTGTACATGTTGTAGGGTGCCCAGGCTGGGTTGAAGGGGGACTTTTTACCTGCAATGTCATGCCGCTCCCACATGATGCAATGTCTTGTTATGATCTCTGCCGGCTGCACTGACCTTGACAGAGGACAACTGGTGCTGCCGGCCAGAGAGAGAATTCCGCAGACTGCTACACGGACAGACGCCTGACCTTTTCTCCTGCCCACACCTGCCTAAACTCAGCTTTAAAACCACACGTGCCGACTCGGGTGGGTGCAGATGCCGCAGATGGACTAAAAAGCCACAGACGTAAGAGGTTCTTCAGCAGCAATGAAATACTACCTGTGGCTAAAAAAAAATAAATTGCTGGCAATGAGGAAGGAAGGACAAAAAACATGTAGCTTGGTTCCGTGAAAGGATTGAAAGCCTGGAAATAATCATGAGAATTTGGCAAAGCTGCCATAGTAGTTTTGCGGCTTTAATAATGGGAGAAAGGATCCTAGAAAAAAACAATGTAAAAGGCATTGCAGTATTCATCAGTTTATGGTATTCATCAGCTGTTCATATTGGCACCATTTAAAGACACCAACATTGCAAAGGTTGAATACATCAGCTGAAATCATATACGGAGAAGACTGTATGATATTTTGACATTGTCGAACTTGGTCTGAGAACCATTTGTATCTGGCGGGGTGTCTGAGTGGCCGTGGCTGTCAGTCAGGCATTGATTTATTGATGTTCCTCACAGCGGTCGAGAACTTGTCGCGGGTATGAAAAAGTTTTTGCATCAACCTGTGCTTTGAAGAACCCACGATTTTCAGGTAAGTTCCATTCTATTCTAAATGTTAATTGCATAGTCAGAGCTTGAACTTGCGTGATTGGATATATATAATATTGATATGTTTAACTGCTGCAGCTTCAATTGGATACCGGTAATCAGGTAATGACTTACTTTTTCTTCTAAATCATGTACTAGTAGATACCATCATCATAACAATCGTTCATGTCGTAATTCATAAGTAAATCATGCTAATAGGATTAAGCCAGTATAACCTCATTTTACGATCACCTCAGAATTAATAAAAAATTCAGATCACATTAAAATGAAAACCACTTTCTATGTTCCCAGCTGCCAAAACTGCATTTCCAGCATTGACTATAACATGTATATCACTGTATCCTGTGTATCTCAGAAATAACACCTCACAATTAATAGCGGTTATAACATGTATAACAGTGCAACGGATAGTCTTAATCTGGAAAAATTGCACTGGACATGTACTTACATGTATATATTATTTGTACATGTGCTACATGTATATCATAAATTGCAGCAAATACATGTAGCTGCTATTATTTAAATGCATCAGGCACACATTGTGCATGATATATGCGACAGTTGTACAATAATCATGATAATATATACTGTAATGGGGTTTATAAATCTTCCAGTAGATGCAATAAGGAGAGTTTAGTGTATACTGGAAAATTTGAACTAGAATGCTACCTGTACAGAGGAACCACACAGAATAAAGGCCTGCCAGACCATGGGACTATTATCACTTGGTCTTAAACTCTGAGGCGGTCTTATGTCTGAGATTATAGTTCAACAAGTATACTTAGCACATGTATTACATTCAAGATGCAGTTTTCGTGCTGCTGCGTCAAGTGGTGTGTTATGTAATTACTTATTTACTGCAAGGGTTAATTCTGATATGGTTGCAAGGAAAGATTTCATTGTATGCAGCTCGTGGCACAACAGTAATGAAATTAATCTGCATTATTGCATCAAATCTGTTCTTTAAGTTTTAACAATGTTTCCTTCAATATCATGTTTCCAGTACATGTTACCAGTGGTTACAGTGGTCCCTGTGATGTAAGACCCCTCCGTTAAAGAATTCCTGAAATCCATTTTAAGACCAGATTTTAGCGACACAATTCTTATATTTTCAACATAAATGTCCCTCCATTTAAGACCACCTCCAATTTAAGACCAAAATTTTGTGGCTGAAGGAGCGGTCTTAAAATACAGAGACCACAGTCTGTACATGTTTCTGCCATGTTTGCTGATGCTGTCTACATGATCTGCATAACCATGTACTATAATCATGATAATGAGTAAGAATTGTTTGTTTGAGTCTCAGGTTCTCATCTAACCAGTAACATTGACTCAGTTACTAGTATATGATTAATGATATTGATGATACAGTGGTCCCTGTCATCATGGTTATAGTGGGCAGTCAACAAAGGCCAGCCTCTCTATTATATATAGTGTGGCCCTAAATCTTTGCCACTATTCTTTCCAAATCTTTGCAACTCTGAATATATTTGCTTTTCCCTCTCACTAAAGCCCACCTATCTCATATGGCCACCATTTCTTGGCAAATAGATTGGCCTTGCAAGAGACATGAGAGATTGGGACTGCTGTAATGATATAACAGTACAACATTGTGTACATTTACAGTCATCAATGTGGACGTTGATTTTGTATTACTTTTCTACAGATTACATGGGATACTCTTATCATCATGATCATAGTCATTCTACAATTATTGTAGATCTATATTAATTTAAATGCCAATATTTCTATATCGTCGGTGAGTATTCATTGTATGTAATGTGTTTTCTGTTTCAGTGGTTACCAGGTGATCGGTGATTCCGGGTCACCATGCCAGCCAACACTGACATCCACCAGGTGGCACTGGAAGTTGGTGTCATGCAGGACTGTCCCGAAGATGCTGCTCCACGGGAGGAAGGTGAGATGACCTGTATGATTGACAACGACATCTCACAGGAAACCAATGATGCTGTTATCCCACAGCTCCACCTGGGGAGTGAACTCCAAATCACATACAGTGGACTTGATCAAAATGCATTTGATGAAAAATATAGCAGGATCAAGCCTGAGCCGTGGAATATCAAAAACATGCTCAGGTCAATCAGGAGAAACTGTAAATGCAGCAGTGCATGTGTCCGAAAATCTTTGTCCAAGAAATTCCCGATAATTGGCGCTATGAGACATTACAGGTTTCGGCGGTACATCCTCGGTGACGTAGTGGCCGGGCTGTCGCTAGGGGTTATGACGATACCTATGAGCCTGGCCTTTGCCTTGTTGGCATCTTTGCCTCCTATCATTGGACTGTATACAGCGTTTATTGCACCGGTTGTGTATTTTTTTCTGGGAACGTCTCGTCATCTGAGCATCGGAACAATGGCGCTTAGCAGCCTGGTTATTTCAGCAGCTGTAAGCAAGGGAACAGCCGGGTTCCAGCAGCTGCTCGCAGTCGCTAACAGTGGCTTGTCGGATCAAAACAATGTTACCATGATTACAGGAACTGTGAATCTCAGTGACTACGGTGAACTTTATATTACAGATTCCAGCAACAAAAGCCAGACAATTATGGCGGTCACCAAGGCGATAACTGACGAAAAGATCTCCATAGCAATGAGCATGTCGTTCTTGTCTGGCATCATTCTCATTGTGGTCAGCTTGCTAAAGCTAGGGTTCTGGGCTGCTTATATCAGCGATCCGTTTATCAGCGGGTACATGACCGGTACGAATGTCCACGTCATGACGCACCAGATACGTCACATGTTGGGTGTAGAGACGAAAAGTTATGCAGGTCCCCTAGGATACTGTTATTTCCTGAGAGACATCCTGCTTGAGCTGCCAAGGACCAACATCGCTACTCTGGTCATGTCCATCATTGCGTGCGTCTTGCTTTTCTGCGTGAAGAAGTTCATCAACGAAAAGTTCAAGGATCGGCTGGCAATCCCGATACCGATAGACATGATAGTCGTGGTGTTTGCCACTGTGATATCCCACTTCTGCCAAATGGAGGAAAGCTTCGGCATGAAAATCGTTCAGGAGGTTCCGAAGGGACTTCCGAATCCAAGCCTTCCATCTCTGCACCACATGAAGGACTTCTGGGTGGAGTCGATCGTGCTTGCCCTGAACTGTTACATCATGGTGCTGGTGCTGGTGAAGATTTTCAGCCAGAGACACAACTATCCGTACGATGCGACGCAGGAGATGTTGGCTACTGGAATGTGCGCCACCATCGGTGCGTTCTTTACCGGCATGGCTGCCAGCGCGTCTCCGCCTCGCTGTTTTCTGATGGAATCCAGTGGGGGACGTTCTCAGATAGCCCATCTACTGTCAGCTTGCCTCGTCCTTCTGACGTTGTTCCTGCTGGCTCCGTTACTGGAATCTTTGCCGATTTGCATCCTGGCATGCCTTATTTTCGTCTCCTGCCTGCCTTTGATTGAGCACTACCGCAAGAGCATCTACTACTTCAGGATGTCGAAATACGATTTCTCGATCTGGCTTGTCACCGCCATGTCCTCAGTTCTGGTGGGCGTGGATTACGGAATGTTCATTGGGATCGGATTTTCGTTTTTGGTCACGGTCTATCGCACACAGAGGCCATACATCAGTTCCATGGTAGTCGATGTCAATGAAGGGGTGTTGCTAGATGCCCAGAAATACGGTCACATCAAGACTCAAGTCGTGCCAGGAGTGTACGTCTTCCGGTTCGAGTCTCCGCTGTATTTTGCCTCCATTGACATATTTCGGGCGGCACTCTACCGTGCAACAGTGGATCCGGCCCGGTACGTTGCTAAGCTACAGCAAATGCGTCAGGAGGAGGAGGAGATACAAAGAGAGAAAGAGGAAGCCAGAGCCATGCGGTCATCACGTCGATCCGTCCAGAGCAGCGTCTCCTACCAGGTGCCTGACAATTACGGGCACGACGATTTCTTCAAACCGCTGAAAATCCGAAGACCAAAGTGGGCGAGGCACCACCATCGTCACCCGGTGCAGATCACTGACATCAAAGCCATTGTTGTGGATGCAGCAGTGATTCAGTTTGCAGACACATCCGGTGCGAATATACTGGGCTTCATGCATCAGGAATACAGGAAAGCAGGAATCATCTTTGCGGTAGCTGAGATGAATGAGACGGTGAGGTCGCTGGTGATGCATGCGCCAGCATGTGCTGAGCTTGCACGCAGCGCCATCTATCCCAGTGTCCAGGATGCCATCATAGCTCTTCATGACAAAGATCTTGCCCCGAACATGGAACAAAGTGCTGAAGTATAAAAATATCAAAAAGTCTACATTTTGTAGTCTACATTTTGAATGTCTACATCATTGATCATGTGCTACTTATGTGGCTTTAGCACATGCCATGTTACATATTACGTTACACATGTTACATGTGCATATTATATAAATGACAAAAGTACACTTGGATAAGATGTACATGTATTGTACAGTAGTCCCTACATTTTAAGACCACCCATGGGACCAAGAAAAATGTGGTCTTAGATTACAGGTGGTCGTAAAATAAAGGTCATTCAACAGAGAGTGGTGGCACTTTGGGACCAAATCAAGTGGTCTTATAATCAAGGCTGGTCTTAAAATAATGGGTTGTAAAATAGAGGGACCACTGTACACATAAGAGAATGTATTATTCTGATGCTGTAAAATTTTTCAGTGTAAAATGTGTCCCATACATGTACATCATCAATTGTCATATAGAAAAATTACTCTGTTAATTTGTGTTAATCGGAATCATGCTGAATGCAGTCCTTTACCTTTACACATTGTACCAGCAGCACAATACTGTAAATTCATTAATGTTTGCGAGGGATTTATTTGCCGATTTTCGTGACCACATTAAAATTGCAAAATTAATACCCGCAAACATAATTCAGGTACCTGGATAATTATATAACTAGACCTGAACTAAACCTCAGATATTAATCCCCGTGAACATGGTTTTGTTTCAAAAATGCAAACATACATCCCCACAAACATTAATGAATTTGCAGTAGTTACAACATTTGTTGAATGGTATGTGATGGGTCGGACTCTCTGTCCCTAACCAGTACCTCGGTTGAGTAGCTTTTAAAGCCATGAATGCTGAGACCCTTCAGTTTTATCATGTTTATATATATCTTGTATTCCTTATGTCTCACTCATGTAATAGTATATTTATTTGTTTATATTTATTGTCTGCACTAGATAGCAAACTTTTTATTTGCTAGTAGCATGAGCAGTATGTACATGTAGGGCTGAGATTTTCACAATATCCATTATCCAGTTGTTCTAGTCACTAGCTTTTGCTAACCACATTTATGATTTGCTTCATTTGTATCTATAGATGTATATGTACATCTAAATGTACATGTACACACAATGTATGCACATTATTACCGGTATAGGTTAAGTACTGTATGTGCTTTATATTTATAAACAGTGGTCCCCGCACTTTATGCACAAGAATGTGGGTTTAAATTGAAGGTGAGCTTAAACATATTAAAGATACATGTATGTTAAAAAGAACATGAAGAAGGGAACATGTATTTATCACGTTTATGTTGAAGATATATATGTAGCCGAAGTGTTGCCAATAGGACTGGTCTTAAAACAGAGGAAAGTCTCGAAATGAAGGCATCTTAAAGGTATAGGGTCCCCCTGTATTATATTAAACCCTAGCTGCTCCAGCTTTTTTGTATCACTATAATACTTGTGGGTGTAGTCAAGTGTGCCTGTTGATCTGCAAGTGAAATATCTTGATAGTAATCGGTATATTCCACTTTATTAAAATACAGTGGAGCTATTCATAATTATGTTCGATTGCATGTACGGTACATGTACTTACTGGTAGCATGATTTTAAGTGCATGTATAATGTTCACTTTAATATGTTCCATACCTTTTAAATCATGTTGGTACTCTGATACCCCCCCCCCCCCATCTCCACCCCCACTCCCCTCCCCCCCTCAAAATAATAATAAATGAATGAATACCACATGAACAATAGACAACATTTACAAAATTTTGTCAGATTTATTGGTTAAGAATGAATTTTAGATAATATGAATACCGGGATATCCTGTAAACTGGCTGCAAGGTCACTTGTAAGGGAAAATCAGTTACTTAAAAAATAAAAAAAAACATTGGTCCTAATTACATTTAACTGCATGGACAAAATTAACATTCCAAGATCATGACATGTGATTATCACATTATGGTAATATGCAAGCTACCGGTACACAACATTTCTTCCGGGGACTGGGCTGGGCGTTTCTACCTGATTTAACTGTTGACCATGCTGAGCATCGAGTGCAAACTGAAATGTCATTAATTACTCATTCTTTCCTAGCTAACGCATGGCTCTGTATCTGTGGGTACATGTACAGTGAAACCTGTCTTCAGAGACCACTGTCATAAGCCACCACCTGTCTTCAAAAGGGCTGCTAGTTTTTTGGAAGAAAGTCTGATATTACCGTTAAATGAACCTGCCACAAAAGATCACCTGTCTTGAGAGACCATATTTGTATGGCCAATGGGGTTGTCTTTTAAAACAGGTTTCACTGTACTTGTTATCAGGGTTGACAGCCACTCCAGTATGTCGCTTCCACCTACGATTTACATAGGATTTGTTAGTCAATTGCCCGCTGCATGGCAACTGACATCATTGGCCATATACTGATATAGGCTAGTTTTCCCCTATACTTTGGCCTGGCGTTGAGCCTATATCATGTATATACATGTGTATCTTGTATATATACAGGTATATATGTACAATGCACAGGCTGGATAACTTGCATGATCAGTGTGTTGGAGTTGCACATGAGGCATGTACACCAATATGTTTTGGAGAAGATTTAAACATGTTTTGAACATCTGATGTTGAAGAGTGATTAAAAGCTTGAAATTGTAGCAACAACTATCTGAAATTGTGGATCATTTAAACTGGTTACAGGTAAGTAACCAAATGTTACAGACCAGTTATTATTTGTAATCATGATATGATAATACTGTATAATTAATATATATAGTTATGTTAGCATGCAACATTTGTACTGTAGCAGTAGTAATATAGGTACTGTGTTTTCTTGAGAATTACGTGCTGGAGCAGTGGTAACTTTTAAAGTACTGGTAGTTACCAATTGGTTACCGGTTACTGTAAGACAGCATGTATATGCTTTCATTTATCATGTTTATTATCAATAAAGCTATCTGAGCATGCTCAAGGAAGATAAAGCACATAATGTAACTACATTTGCAGGTGACTCTGAGAAAAGTACTCTAAGTATACTATGTACTTGCTGTCTTACAGTAACTGAGGTAACCATGGTAACTGCCAGTACTTGTATGTCATGTTAAATGTACACTCGTACATGCCAAAACTTCAAACACAAGTGGACCGAGTGTGCTCAAGGAAGTTAATACAAATGTATATTATGCTGCACTTCCTCATTAGTAATTAACATAATTATGATTACCTTATGATAAACAGATAACGCTGATCTTGTCTAATCATATTAATTAGTGTAGAGATTCCACAATGGCCAGTGGTGGTTTACAGTGGGTTATTGTTGTTTTTTATTGTTTCTGCTACAATTATTACATGTATTGTCATGTATTGCTTAATACATGTAATTGCTGTTGTATGTGTAATTTTTTGCATCTGAATTACCGGTATGATGTCAATTACAGCTCAGTCTTTCTACAGTGCATGCAGTGGGTTAAATCCTTCACTGCAACTCTACAAGGGATCTGAACGTTAAAGAACCTGACTCATGCATGACAGCTTCTTGTATATTTGGGACACCTACATGTGTTTACAGGGATATACATGTATCAACATTGTTTTTAAATGTAATATTTGCTCATTACACTCTTTAAGTATGTGTCAGTCATTCAGGCAGTGTTTTGACAACCACCCAGTGCGTTACATGTAAATGTGCTAGTATATTTTGCCTGCTTAATGTTGGTAATAAATTGCAGTGAAATAAAAAGGAAAAATAATTTCTTTTTGTCAATACATAAACATATGTACTGGTGCATGTATCTATTGTATTCCTAGGGGCCTGCAAGTAAATACATGTATGGACCGGCACCATTATACCATAACCTTGGTAATAATACCATACATGTATATACACAAATATCAATGAATATACTATACACACAAAAAATAATAAATATGCTAAGTGTACGAGGGGTGTGTGTATGTGTGAGGCCATAATAAATTCATCAGCTTGCCTGCAGGTGTGCATCTGTCCAGTGCAAGTTGGACAAAGAAAATAGTATCTTCAACATATTAACATGGTTTGTATAAGTACAGTCTACATTTACCTGATAAAGATACTCCCTTTGTCTCATTCCACCCACACCCACCCTTCCAGCTGGCATATGCTTCCCTAAAAAAAGTTGTTATATATAATATGTCGTCTAAGGTGGCTGAGATGTGACTCAAACTTTATACATGTTAATGTGTGTGATATCATGGTTATATGTGTTATTTGGCTTTGAAGAGTCGTGTCATGTAGTACAGTCAACCTACTCTAAAGACCACCTATATATAGAGACCACCCAATTATAATACACATGTAGGTAAAAAGACCACTTTTACAGGTTCGAAAGGCTATACTTTCAATTTTATTGAACTTGCATATAAAAACCTAACCTGTGTATACAGACCAGTGTCATTTCGTCCGTCCCTTAGGGAGGTTTTTATATACAAGTTTCACTGGAATTAATTAAGCTACAGCGGAAGATCTCATTTATCAACTGGTCTTAATTGTGGTCTTTATTTCTGAGAGTGCTAAACATTGAAAAGGTAGTTTGATACTGCTGGCAAGTGGTCTTATATTTTGAGGCAGTCTGAATTCTGAAGAGGTCATAAAATTCACAATAAGATCCCTCTGTATTAAACAGGAACTGGTATACAGTGGTCCCCGTATTTTAAGACCACCCATGGGACCAAGAAAATGTGGTCTTATATTGCAAGTGGCCTTAAAATAATGGTCATTTAGCACAGAAATTGCCCTTTGGGACCAACCAAATCAAGTCCACTGGTCTTATAATCAAGGGTGCATGGTCTTAAAATAGAGGGTTGTAAAATAGAGGGACTACTGTACCGCTTTGTTGTATCAGATC
>JAAUYG010122612.1_pt1 | contig 10630 bp, 7 predicted proteins | sample 7278091 | NCBI WGS metagenome assembly JAAUYG01 (sample SAMN14350201, study PRJNA611818) | marine sediment metagenome | isolation source: surface marine sediment (0.6m) | place: French Polynesia: Moorea | collected 2018-08
CCCCCCCCCCCCCCCCCCCCCCCCCCCCCCCCCCCCCCCCCCCCCCCCCCCCCCCACCGTAGGTAGTATTATCTACTACTCTGGCACAGTGGGAACAGGACATCTGGTCTTTCAAACAGCATTTGTCATGTAAACTAACAAAAGGGATGCCTTAAAAAAGATCACGGAAAGAATCGTCTCTTTAAAAAATCTGTTGGGGTAGAAATGGGTTTGTTGGGGGAGGGGGAGGGGGTTGAAAGCATTCGTTTGCTGTTTGCATTAAAAGGAAATGATCGATTGACATATTCGTATGTAGGTATAAAATCAATAGATTCAATATATATATTTACATGACATTTGCTGAAAAGATGCATTGTGCACATAACCTCAGGGGTTCGATATAGCTGCAGCACTTGATGGGACAAAACATGACAAAGGCTGGAATGTCAGTCTGCTCTTCGGAGGAGCAAAAGTAACATTTATTGACATGTCCTTTTCTCGTGTTAAAATATGTGTGAAATAGGTGTTGCTGATATATATATGGGCGTCCAAATGTCCAGACAGCCTGTTTACTGGTTTAGTTGAACCAGTCTAAAGAGGACAGATTTTCAGTTTTTTTTTATGACAGCTACCAGTCCTAAGATTTCAAACAAAGCCTTATCTCAGTGCCTGTGTTATTATAGGTTACAGAGAAAAAAAAATAATTATTATTGGTAACTACACTGGAACTATAAAATTTCAGGTATTAGGTATTTTTTCTGCAATCTTAGTTAAAAATTTCCTATAAAAGCCAGTGTACAGGTTGGTTGGGAAAATCCTGTGGAGTGCTCTAATAACTGGTAACATAGATTATCCAAAAGAAGCTATTAAAAGAAGCTATTGCAATAATTATAGGGTATCTACTATGTGTCATTGTAGCAGAAATACATAGAAGGGTATATTTATAGTCTTTCAGGTAATTGTAAAAAAAATGCTCAGTTAGGTCCACTTATCAAGGGAAGTGACTAAAGTTGTCCCCCTATCTCCGGATAATTATCATGAAACCAAGTGGATATGAGGATTTAGACGTTAGGTATACTGTATCCTATGCATGTCTATTACTGGGTGTAACCCAGCCGAAGTGTATTGTAACATCTATTCTGTCTTTCTGGTTCCTACTCACTAGGTCACATGTTGGAAACCACTCTTCCACCTACCCAGTATATAAAATCAAAATTATTGTTTTTTGGCGCACAGCCACAATTATATGTGCTTCCAGCATTTACAACAGCTGGCTGATACTATGTAGGGTAAAAGCTGGTTGATAAGAACTGTCTGCATCCTTTGGGGTTCAGTTGTGTCCAGTCCTCCTCCTGGATTTCACCAAGATAACTTTTCTCCAAACTGTTCCAAATGGAGAGTATTGGTCTAACAATCCTCGCATGACATCAGGTCTACTCCAAATGGCCTAAAAATCACTTTTCAGATCTGATCCAAAACTCCCATCATGCCCATAGGTCCCTAATACAATGTATCTTGGGAAGTTGCCCTTGGTGAAAAACAGCCAGCCATGATATTGGGTGTCCCTTAGGACATAAAAGACTATAGGTATTCCTGAAAAGACTTGACAGCAGCCATCTCCCAAGACATACAGTTTTTGGACAACCCTAGTTCTAGTGAGACTCGGCAGAAATCCAGGGCACATTGGGTGCCTACAGACTCATCCTCCATCATTAAAAGTTTCTCTCCTCAGCCTCCCCTCCACTGCAGTGGTGGGGCTAGGGGCCTGGAGACCCAGTCACCCAAGGGGTTGTCTGGCAGCCACGGCACCAGATATTACCCTAGATAGGGTGGCCAGAAGCCAGCCTGGTCAGCCGCTTTAGCACCATCACAGTAATTCCAAGGCAATCAGCACTAAGGAAGAACATGCTTTTCCTTGCCTTTTATGTCCACCAGAATTCCTCTAGGTTTCAAGAGTACTAATATATACGTTCCACATGTTCCATATGTCTTGGAAAATCTAGCAGCAAATATTCTGGTAGGGTAAAAAGTCCCGCAAGCAGATGTTTAGACATAATGCAGCAGTGCCAGTGTGAGCTCAGCCTCTCACGGCTTGTATTGCAGAGTTGCTGTTTATTACCTGGCGGGGAAAATAGTTTCACATGTATGGTTTTGCTGGCTGTTTTTATGCAAGAAAATCTCTGCAAGGCTGAGCATACCTTCGGTTGGCCAGAAACAGACATCACTTTAAAGCTGGACAGATTGTTTTTTTTTTAAGACAAAACATTGGAAGGATGCCAAACATCACACTTTGACCATGTTTACTGGTAAAGAATTTGTGGATTAAAAGGGTGCCTATGTAAATGTACAAACAGTATAAATGTATGCTGTCATGCATTAATTATCAGCATAGGGATGATATGTTATGCCCTTTAGACTTGCTCCGGTGCCATATCATGTATAATGTATATCTGGCAGTTCTATGTTTGAAAGCACTTGATCAATATTTAGCTGGGGAAGAAAAAGGTTTATCATGGCGTACATTAATTATGCTTGGCAAGGGAACAGAAGATTGGTCTAGCCCCAGTCTTTGCTAAGCAAATATGACCACATATATTGTGGACTATGTGTGTTTGCTTCTGCTTGGTCTGCATGATAAAGTCCTATAGGTTGCCATGTTAGCAGGCTGAAATTATAGCTGCAGCCGCTATTTGGATTTCGTGTTCCCCCCAATACGGGAGAATAATCAATATCTCTCTAAGAGGTGATGCATATATAAACATGGATTAATGGCTTTGTGGGGGAAGGAACAAAGTCGCATGTAACGTACGCCACTTGCACGTACGTCATGAGAACAGTGGAGTGTGCCATGGAGTGGTTGAAGGATGCGAGACGCGGGTCTTGTAGTCGCAGACATTAAGATGGTGGCTGGCACCAGGCATCCTGGGAACAAAAGGTAAGCGGGGTAGCGGGTAGTGTAGGTAGAGTAAAAGTCCTCGCTGGGAGGAATGGTTTGACCCAGGCATCGTTCATCCTGCCACCCCCTCCACCAGCTGTCATCCTTGGCAGTGAGGCGAGACTGACCTCTCTGAACAATGGCCGGTCACTAATGGACGCTGGACTTTTGTGTGCGTTTCGTCTGAAGCCAAACCTTAAAGCAGACAATGAGACCAAGGTTTGCAGGCCACCGGGGTTAAACTAGCCTTGTAAACTGCCCCGCAGGCTGCAGTTTTCAATAATCTGAGCTGGGGGCTTTTAATTTCTGGGCATGCTATTAGTCGAAGTGTGCGCTGCTGATGCGGCCGGCCGTGCAGTTAGCTGTGTAGCAAAGAGCCAGGTTGCAGCAGTGAGGGATTGACAGTGACAGAAATTCAATCAGAACAAGATGAGGACAGCTGGTCTGAAGATACTTGTATACCATTTCTCCCCTTCCTTTGTTGGCGCCTGCCGTTCAGCAGGGATTTGTCTGGGTAAAAAAAAATCTAAATCTGCTGGTAGTAAACTGGTTCAGGGTTTTTTTTTTCCTCTACTGCCCTTTGTGTATGCTATGTTACCTTCTCAGTAGCTTTGGTACTATGATAAGATTCAGATATCCCCCCCCCCCCCTCCCTCAGGTTCTTTATCTGATATACTTCCCCCAGTTTGGGGTGTAGTAGGCAGCTGGGAGATACAAAGTTGTGCAAGGGGCCTGCTTCTGTCTATGTTTTAGCAGTTCCAAGCTCTGCTAGCAGCCTGCTTCCCCTCGCAGCCATTGTCTGTCCCAGTTATGAATACCAGATTCTGAATTTCACTCCATCTGGGCTACTTAGTTACCATGGTAATAACTTCCAGGCGCTGCTGGAAGATAAAGTGTAATACAGTGACCGAGCAGAAAATGAGCTGCATATATACAGGGCTCTTCCTGGAGAAGACAGATTTGTGTCTGGAGTTTATATTTGGTTGGGATTACAACCCAGGCTAATCACTTCCTGCTGCCAGCTCTTGGTGACCTCTGGATATAGGACACAGGAAGTTCACACACACCCGACAGACAGAGAAGGGGGGGGTGGGGAGGAAGTGAAGGCATCCTGGGGATGCTATAGGTAGGTAGGCAGCTAAGGTAGGTATCCAGAGGCTTCTCTTGCCTTCCCTTGCAGAGAGCCCTCCCACCCCGCTGCGGTGGGGCTTTATCGGGAGTGTGGAGTGGCGTAAGGGCACGGCCAGACATAGGCGATCAATACCATAGCACTACAAGGCGGGCTTTTGTAGCTACACACGGAGTGGATGAATGAGTGTGGGGCCCGCCATCACTGACTGGCAGGGATATATGCTCTGGGCCACCTTTGTTCTGCCACTGCGTACTACTAGGAAACTGGCGTCATCGAGGACAAAATTACTTACCCAGGACCGTGATTCATATCGGATGCTGGGGGCCGCTGATGGATTCTTCCCGGGCTATTCCCGGCATTGGAAGAGAGGGTGAGGGAATGGGGAATTAAAGGAGGGGTGGCAGGGAGAAAGAGGTATAGAACCATATACATGGAACTGGAATCATGATGAGGATTTTCTCTGCCAGGAATGTGTCATTCCCAAGGTTTACTCAGCGCTGTTGTTCAAACATATGTAGGAGATGGGATTTCACTCTCCTGTAAGGTTGCCATGGTGATGCTGCTGCCGAGGGCCCGCTGCTCACTTATTGACTGAACTGGATGACCTTATGGCTGTTTTGGGGATATAGTTAGTGGTCGCAGGAAACGTAAGATGCAATGGACTTGTTTAATGTGAAGACATCTTCTTGGTATACACAGTGCGGGGAGGAAGCCATTCAGTGCATTGTATATAGCAGATCCCCCTGTGGTATATGAAGAGATTGTGGTTTATTGGGCTATGAGCATTTTTCTTCTAGCATACTGTGTGTGTTCTAAGACTGGTAGTGTCCATGTGCTACTTACTACATGCTTTTAGTTGGCAATGAGTGTGCTTTATATAGCTATTAGGAGCAGGTGAGTTGTACATGTCAGTCATATATATCAGGGTGGAGGGGGGGGAGGGCAATGATGTCATATGTTTCTTGCAGGATGGTAGCTTGTCATTATATATGCATGAGTCATGCTCTTTGTCCTGGCCATGTGTAAAGACACCCTGAGTATATATGTAAGAGAGAGATGCTGGTGTGTGTTTGTCATCAGTCCAACCTCAGCTGTCTTTGATGTATGAGTTAACTTAGAAAATTTTTTTACACATTTTCATCAGTTCAGAGTTGCTCTCTGCGAGTGCTGGAGTAAAGTTCTGAAAACATGTTGTCCGGGATAAAAGTGACTGGGATTTGACAAGGATATTCTCTCTTTCTGTCTTTTCAGGTCCTTGGTTGAATGAAAAGCCTACCTACCTATCCTGTCCAAGTTAGAGGAGAATGACAAGTCACATTGGTGGACTGGTACTATAGAGAATAAGTTTCCAAGACGCAACACACATCACTAAAACATAATGGCGGTATCCGTGGCCATGAAGCGGCCTGCTGAAGATCTGATGGACCACAGTAGTACGGATCTGGACAGTATGAAACTGCTGAATGCCGTTGTTCCTCCGCGAGGGGCTAAAAAACGCAAGGACACACTTTCGTGTTTCGTGAGCCCCTCGGCCAACGATTACACAGAGGATGATTATACGGAAGACCTGAGCAGTCATGGGGCTGAAATACTGAATGGCAGTCCAGAAAAGAAAAACCCTGAGCAACTACCCGGGCATGGCAAACAAGGGAATTTGATGTTGTCACCCCCCAAAAGATCTTCCACGCCAGAAAACGCCACCGCTCCCAGAACCAATGGCTTTCCCTGTATTTGGCTAAGTAACACCAGCCCGAACTCGCTGATGCGAAACACAGAAGAGATGGACAAGTCGCCCCCACCAACACAACTTCCACCTCCCCTGATTGGGGGAAACACATTTCCAAATGTGCTTCCGAACATCACTTCTTCCTCCGATTCGCCAGCCATTTCCAAACTTTCACCATCTTCCAACATCCCATCTAACCTGTTCAGCAGCGATTCCCTGCTGAAGCTCGCCACGCAGTCCGAGGGCAGTCCACGGCTGTCCAAGTCACAGATGAAGAGCCTGATGACGAGTGGCATACAGAGCCACAGTGACAGCGAAGCCGGCGATGGGGAAGCGGCCGAGGTCTGTCCGGAGTGCCGGAAAGTGTTCAAGAGAAAGGTTTACCTCCAGAGGCATATGGAACGGGAGCACTGGTCCACGGCAAAGGTCTTCAAATGCGACGACTGTTCCTATGAAACCAAACATCAGAGTAACCTGTCTGTACATCGGCGTACCCATACTGGTAAGACTCATTTCCCTTGTCTTTTTAACTTCATTTTTAAGTCATTAAAAAATGACTTAAAAATTGACTTACAGCTTCTTGGCTGTGTCCAGTATCAAGACATCAATTAAGACTCATAAAAGCACAGATCTTTCTTTCTCTTGCCATGTTTAGGGAAAAGGTGTGTGATTGTGTAATATGTCACACTACCTGCCTCTCAGCTTATAGGCAGATAGTAACATAGTAACATTGTTTATAGAGGAGAAAGTGCAGCTTTCTCCCAGGTGTATCACTCAATTTAATTCTTTTTTTTTCCTGGGAATTAATTGTATTGTGGGACACAACACATTTGGACATTTCAGTAGAAGCCGCTGTTCAGTTCTGCCAGATGTCAGTTTAACATTTACTGCTGCTCTGGTGATATAGAACAGTTACAGAGTTAGGAATTTATAGGTCATGGTAAATAATTGTTTTTGTCTTTCAAACTATAAATCTTGCATAAGAATTTAGAACAAATTTGTATTTTTGCCATGCAAACTGGTACAGTGTACTACATTTAACATGTGTTCAACGTGAAGCATTTGGGAAATCAAAGAGGCAGTGAAAGGTTTCAGCCGTAATGATTGGGCTTTGTATGTTATCATAATGCAAGCATGCAAAGCCTCTCTTAAATGGGCTTAGATCTTGTACTGCTTCCGTTCTGAACTGCATGATGTACTAGCGGTCATTGAACAAGAGACATAGATGGTTTTCTTTGCTGCAAACTTTAAGAATAAACAGGTGAAACTGAAAATTGGGCATTTTGAGGAAAATATGAATGCCAGCATGGGGATATTTGGGGGGCCAAAGAACGGCAGAAGGCTGTCCAAGTTATATTTTAGACATTAACATGATTAACTTATACAAATTTAAGTTTTATTTTTCAACTCTTTCTAGCCCATAGTCACCTGTCAAATATTGCCCCTTGCCAGGGTAAATACTGTATTATATTATTGGCCTCTCTGTTTCAGGTGAGAGGCCCTACCACTGCGGCTGTTGCGGTCAGCGTTACACCCAGGGTCACCTCCTCAAATCGCACATCCGCAGCCGGCACGGCGGCAACATGGAGTTCTACAATCTGGACAAGAAGAGCGAGAGCACACGTGGTCGCAAGTCCCTCGATATCAAACATGACGGCCTGCTCGGGGGTCACAAGCAAGACAAGATAAGTGCCCTCCTCCAGGCTGCTGCCACTGGTAATGCTACTCCCAATGGCAGTGGCTCCGCCAATCTGAGTGGCTCTGGCAAGTTTGGCAACCTTCTGTCACCAAGTATGAGCCCCTACATGAACACGTTGTCCCCATTCTTCAGCCCATTGCGTCCCATGATGACCAACCCGATGTCTTTGTTGGGTGGTGCACGGGGTCTGTTTGGTTTGGGCGGCATGCCTGGGAACGGCTTCCCGACTCCCCCTCACAGTGCTCTGTTGCCTCCTATGCAGCAGACCCTGCCTCTGTTGAGCAGCCAGACCAGTATGTCCTCCTTGGGCACAGCACCAGTCAGCAAGTCCCAGGAGAAGAACCTCCCCAGTCCAACCGTGCCACCCAGCAGCATTGCAATCAAATCTGAGGCACCGGCTGCCATGAAGATTCCGCTGAAGGTCCCTGAATCTGGCCCCAACCACAGTTCCAGCAGCCTGCTGCCCCAGGACCTGTCCCTACCCCAGGACCTGACAACGAAGAAAGTACCAGCTGAGGCCGATGTCGTCCCTGGTCATCTCCCAGCCAGTGAGACCCAGTCAGAGCCCAGTGCCTGCGAGCCGCAGGATCTGACTTCCCATCCACGTATGTCTGTGGCCGCAGCAGCCAGCCCTGCCAGACCACAGGAGTCTGACACCGCCACAATACCTAGTCCACACAGAGAAGAATCTCCGGCGAGTTTTGGTACAACGATAGTCATCAAGCCGGAGGCGCCCTCTGGGGAGGATGGCTGTGTCACCGAGGACAGTGAAGACATGGCGTGGTCTATGTCACCCAGCAGTCAGCAGGAGGAAAACCAGAAGCCACAGCGACAGACCGAGGTCTCCAGCAACAAGCCATGCGGAGGGAGCAAATCATGCGGGTCGTCGGCATCTTCCTGTCCCCATCTGAAGAAATTAAAGGACCTGCGACGGAACGTGTTCCACATGCTGAGCACCTTCACCCCCGACCTCAGCTATGAAAATGGCATCAACTGCGAGACGGAAGACGTGGACGAACTTCTCTACGAGGTTATCTACAGCAACATTGACGAGGAATGCGGGGCTGGCAACATCGCCAACGGGGCCGCCAGCAAGAAGGACTGAAGTGAGTCAACACGACTGCTTTGGCCTTATGTTTTTTTAACCCGACCTTGAACAAGGTCATGGGCTGATTGCTACTCTCTATAGAGAGTAGGCTGCTTGGAGGTTTCAGTTGGGAGGTGTTTTCGAGGTGTAACCAGCCAATTGATGAAAGGTTGAGGAGGTTTTTTGTTGCCACAGAGGGTCAAATGCTGTACGAGGCAGCCTAAATGAGATGAGACATGACGAGGGTTTTGTTGTACAGCCATGTGTTGTATATATATAACAGTCTAGAGACAAGGACAAAATGCCCTTGTAATTATGTAGGATTGTGGTTACCAGTCAAGACTATGGTGTATTAGATAGGCTGTTAATGCAAGCAATACCGAGAAGGTTAGTAGCATTTGGCACCAGAAAGATACGGAATGGCTGTTGATGTTGTCGGTAGGCAGAGCATAGCGAGTACAACCAGCAGAGCATAGTTTGCTAGGCAGAATGCTGCCTTTACGTACATATTTGCCGTTGTTGTCCCCCACTGGTGGTGGTAGAGCGGCTGAGGCGTTTACTTTGTTTTACAACCCAGGCATGGGTTTGCTTGACACCAGTAGAATTTAGATCTATCCGGAACCGAACAGTGCTGATGATGAAGTTGTACATTGAGGGGACCAATTGCATGGTTTGGGGGTCACAATGAGTTTCTTTCTTGTCTCCATTACCACAGGGCGCACGTTTCTGCGCATGTTACACAAGGGACCATGCAGTTTGGGGGTTCTTTGAGTAATATTTCCCCAGGGCACCCGCACTCAGTAGATCTATATCTTGGAGAATTTGGTTTCCTGGCCAGTGCATGAGCAGTCAGGTCTTTGGTAAGGGAGATCCCCCTTCCCATTCAAACCAGTGCCATATTTGTATGTTTATCACTATCGTTGGCAGAAAGTAAACTCCGTGTCTAGCTATATATACATATAATATGTAGGCAGTTGACATATCTCAAATTCTAGTTTTGTCAAATGTTACCATAAAACTTCCATATATGTGCTATAATCATTAATCACTAAATGTTGTGCTTAAATGTAACTTACCATGCCCTCTTCCCAGTGTTTGGGATGAGAGATGGCGAGATATTTTGGTCCTTGTTTATTCCACTGAGCAAGCCGACTTGCTTGCTTTACAATGGTACAATACCTGCCTTTCTTGCTTTCACAGAATGACCTAACTATAGTTTTCTGAATTATTTTTCACAAAGAGAGCCTTTTCTTGCAGATTATGAATCCAGTGACCAACCTTTGGAACATTCCTGTTTGCATTAAGGTGTGTCAGAATTTTATTCCTGTTAGCTCAGGCTTTTGAAGCAGTTTCTCTTAGTTTCTGTTCATGCGAGGCAACATTGTGGCATCTGCTTGTCAGGTTCCTTTTTACCTTTGCCAATAGCACTTGCTAAATGGAGTTCATGATTTTGATGATGCTTCTTGCTTTGTCCCTGCGGTTTCTTAAAATGTGAAAAAATGTTCGAAAAATGCACTAAATATTAATGCTGAGAGCAATCTGTTCTTGTCATTCTTTGTCCAAATAACCTTATTGCAGTTTCAATTTTTACTTTTGGTATTTGCCAAATAATATCGAAGTTGCCAAATTATGCCAAAAACTAAATTCCAAGCCTTTGTTCTCTGTATATATTAAAATATCCCCACATCAATCTCATAGTTTTGAGAGTTTGATTTGAGAATTTGAAAGTATTTGTGTTTTTAAAATGTATTCCATATTTTACATCAAATTGTTGAAGTATTAACCTGATTGTTTCCTAGAGCATCATTTCCATGTCAGTCATACATGCCTGCCCAGGCAAAGCTTTTAGTAAGCACAGCGGTATTAGCTACATGTAGGTCATTCCATCTGCCATGATTATAGTTTACCAATCAAAGTATTTTCTGTAATTTCTGTCTGTGTCTTGGCTGTTAGCACCGTATTGGCGTCTTTGGGTTTTGAATTTCTTTTTTCCTGGCAAATCTTTTGCGAATCAATACAGAAGCAAAAATTAAGCTGCATATGTTCCACAGAACATCGGCTCGCATATCCAA
>JAAUYG010169151.1_pt1 | contig 10629 bp, 7 predicted proteins | sample 7278091 | NCBI WGS metagenome assembly JAAUYG01 (sample SAMN14350201, study PRJNA611818) | marine sediment metagenome | isolation source: surface marine sediment (0.6m) | place: French Polynesia: Moorea | collected 2018-08
CCACCCCCCCCCACTCCCTCCCGTGTTGTGAGTGTAGTCCGGCCGCGTCCGCTTCGGACCTTGACAACCCCCCAAAAAATCCAACGCCGGTTAAGTCCACCTATCTTTTTTTTTTTTTTTTTTTTTTTGAGGGGGGGGGGGTGTTAAGGTCAATATAAGGAGCAAACGTCTTTTGGTTTACCAAATCGACTATAGAAATTGGCCAGTTCTTTTGAGAAAGAAGTTTTGATGCGACATTTTGAAGTAACCTGTGTTTCCCAGTTTATAAAGCTACTGGTTCTCAATACCGGAAGTACTTGAGAAATTCGCGAATAGTATTGAATAGCCAATATAAGTTTTTATAATTGTATCTTCTGAGTCCGCCCACGGTATTTTACTGCAGTGCTTCACAGCTGTAATTTATTTTTATGACTGTGACAAGTGACAACCACGTGAGTGCGTATATAAGTTCCTAGATGACGATGACTAAGCAATATATTTTTGTGGCCAACAGCAAGAGCCCAATACATTTCAACACAGCCAGTCGTACCTGAATTCTTGGTTTCTTTATCCCCGTTTGCCGTATCCCTTTTCTCATTTCCTTTCGGTGTTGTGTCGGGCTCTGTTCCCGTGGTAGACTCACATTCCGGAGCTGGAAGATCCGTCACTGGATCCAGTTCAGGCAGATCAGTTCCGAAATGAAAGTCTTTTTCTTCTTTCACCGCGACCAACGGACTTTCAGATTCAAATCCGCACGGCGGCACGTCATTGGCTGGTTCAAATCCGTACGGCGGTGCGTCATTGGCTGGTTCAGCAAAACCGTCGTCGGGAGCTTCAAATGACGCGGCGTTGTGATTGGAGGATGGGGGAGACGGCAACGAACAATAGCCACTGCTGCCGTCTATAGAGGTTGCTCGAATCCCGCGCTGAATCCCGCGCCGGACGCAAGCGGTTAGGGCGGTTAGGTCAAGGGGTCTCCCATCACCTCTATCATTACGAAGACCCCTGCTACTGTCATAGCGGTTGCCATAGCTATCAATGCATGTCGTCTCGGCCGGCTGCGTGCCAAGTCCGTGGCCATATGGGATATATCCCTCTGGCGGTGAAATAAAAGACCCGTGTGCTTCTTGGAATTCTGTCTGATTTGGGAGAGGTTTCGATAGATCCAGGGGTGTGACTGAACCGCACTGCGAGCAGACAGACTGATTGGGAGAGGCTTGGGCGGTGGTGCCCACCAGGTGTAAACGGCGTTTCTTGATCGGCATATTCCTGTCCTGAAGAGCGGCTGAAAACACCCCAAAAGAATCAAACTCATTATCCTCTAGATAATGCAAATATGTAACGCAAAACATGTGTGTCTATGTCGAAGGACCATTTAATAGACTACACCATTGTATAGAAAACAGGTTTTTCATACTTTCCTTTCTCTAGGAAAAAGAGGGGGGGGAGAGATCTGCTGTAGAGACACATGTGTTTACGGCTGCCACTGACAACGTATATGTAAGATGTATTTTGGCAGCTTGCGATAATTGAATTTATCCATTTAGTCATATTATCAGTAGAATGCATTAAGATAGTAGTAGTAGCAACAGCAGGAAGAGCCAGAGCAGCAGCAGCAAAAGAAGAAGAAGAAGTAGTAGTAGTAGTAGTAGTAGTAGTAGTAGTAGTAGTAGTAGTAGTAGCAGTAGCAGTAGCAGTAGCAGTAGCAGTAGTAGTAGTAGTAGTAGTAGAGGAGGAGAAAGAGAAGGAGAAAGAGAAGGAGGAGAAAGAGGAAGAGAAGGATGGGTGGAATAGCGGAAATATAGCAGGACCAATTATTTGGCATACCTCTCGTTTTCATGCTAAGGTCCAGCGGTTCTGACGATACGCCTAGGCCTAACTGCGTTTGGGCAGGAGGCCTCCACAGGGTCCCATGCTGGTTATCTCCTCTCGGAATGCCCGGAGGAATGCCTGTTGGCAGAGAAGACTGCGACTCTTGTGGCACGGTCTGGGGAACTCCGCTGACGTAGAGTAAGGGGGTTGGAATTGCTGACGTCATATCAGGGTAGCTGATGTAGCTAGAGGGTGGTCCGGCAATGCAGTAAGGCGCAGTTTGTATGGTTCTTTGGCTGCTCTCACCAAACATTACTGAAAAAAAGAAAAGAAAAACACATTTATTTCTGTGTTTAGTTTTCCCGTTTATTTGTTCTTATTGTTCCTATGGACCCTGGGTCTGCACGAAAAGGCACAAAGTAATTCCCCAGTGCTTAAGACTTATAGGAGTGGGGATAGGGAGTTTACTTAACATATTAAAGTGTAAAATTAGGGTTAATATATTAAATCGTAAATAACGTGGGCTTAATGTATAAAAGTGTAAAACTATGCTTAATATATTAAGTGTAAAAGTAGGCTCAATATATTAAAACTGTAATCGTGCGTATAGAATACATTTGAATATTAGATACATTAGACATTTGTTTCCAAATCGCAAGAGAAACGTTTAGCGTGTAATTTAAGCCACACAGTGTTACGCTTTGATACAATACTTATATAAGTTGACAAAGCAAAGCAGCCTTAAAAATACGTTATATTACTGAGGTTAAACCAAGATAATCCATAAGTATCCCCGTATTATCTGTAAAAGGGGATTTACATTGATCACGCCAGCATTCCTATCACCGGTTTTTCCCACACAAAAACGGTCAAGGGTGTTTCTTGGTACCGAGATAACGTTTCACCTCGCAGCTGCCTCGTCCATCTATATTAATTGTATTAATCAACCCGAGGGGTTATGAGAGCATGTATTATCCATTCAGTTTAATCGCGGTATAAGTAGCCATGTTTCCGTTTACTATGCACCAGTCCTGCGGCTTTGTTTTTAATCGTAACTGCGAGTGGAGTTTATTATTTATGCAATCCGATTATTCATGGTCATGACAAATACTAATCGATAACCGTTTTAGACTTAGTTTCTTGTGCATGCTAAGGTAGCCTGTAACCTTGTATCATAATGCATAGCTGTTGGCGTTAAATGTGCTACGGAGTGTTTAAGTTTTTAGTGTTATAACTTTTTTTATAAAGTTTTTTTAATTAGCAATGAAACGTATGCCACACGGCCGATCTTTAAATATTACATGCAAATATATAGTTCAACTCTTCAGTCACGCATCCAGTCTTGTGGTTAAAATACAACGAGGACCATGCCGCATAACACCCATTTACTGCTCGATTATCTTCAGCCGGTATGTTATCGACTGTCTGCAATACATTCATTCGTTTAATTACATATGACAACCAATTAATTCTGGGTAAATTTCTTAACGATGTTTTCATAGCTTTTCATGTAACCACGTGTCAAAATATTAAGTCAAGACACTTGACCAATAAAACTGACCCTTGGCCTAGTCTTGGCCTTGGCGCACAGTTCCGTGTTCGTGTCTTTTGATTAGCCATAAATTTCGCATTCAGCCTTATGGTTATTTGCCGATGACTTACTATTTTTATACAGGGAGCTCATTAGTCTTATCCACTAGTGGTAATGGAGTCAGGGTTCGATTCCCGACAGCATCAAGACAACGATGGTAAAGTGGAATGGTTTCTGTCGGCACAATGTACGTGGAACGCCGACGGGCCGACGTAAAGAACTATTCACTCTAGAAAATGGACTTTCACCCAATCGATACAGAGATTTTACAGGGCAGTTTTATAAGAATACCAGAGAAAACTGTGCACTTCCTTGTGTATAAATCAGGCTTGCATCTGGGCCCGTCGATAAAGAAATAAACTAAGGAAAGTAATAAATTAAAATACGCATTTCAATGAGTGCTTTTCCTCTGCAAAAATTTGCTGAGGTAAACAAGATAAACAACTAAGTATAGGCCTCGTATAGGTCTAGGGTAGGCGTAAATTTCTTGTCAGCAGAGCGCCCCCAAAATGCCCCACTATTTGGCAATCAAAACCTAAACATCGTTCAATTATTTTGAAGTCGGTCCCAAAATATGTTTACGTAGCTTGGCTTTCGCTGTGCAAGTAATAAAAATTTTAAGCAGCGGCGGAGCGAGGCACAGCACCCTACGTCAAGCATGAAGAGCCGCCTTGGCTATTTTTGTCACGGTTGTGTGCCATACAAGATTCGCAGCATTTTCGAGTATAATATATGTCAATATTGTCTTGAGTTCATGCTTACATGCTTCCCAGTAAGGCAAAGCGTGTAAAAGGCGACCGTTCTCGGGTGATTGTATCGTTTTATCAATTCCACAGTTGTACTGTTGTGCTTTTTAAAAAGTAAATTGAGTTTTCTTTTCAAGCGTTAGCTTCGCACTTACATCCTAATATACAGAAATGCTTCCAGATAACTGTATAGCAAAACTACGTTCACAAATATGATTAACACGCTGTTGCTAATGTGGATGAAAGATCACAGAAGAAAACCTTATACAATTTTTTTAAGCAATAGTCCTGTGTATTTCACGTTTGAAACGACAAAATATTTATTTGTGTACGGCGATGGAATAGACCTGCAGAACACTCAGCAATTAAGACCACATATACATGTGTATATATTTTCCATAAGTAACACCGTATAATGCTATATATATAATTTTTTTTTGTAAAAAGAATAATAACGCCTTTGATCTTATAATTTTTGGGTGTCGGGATATATACATACACTGTCTGCCAAAAACGGTTATCACATTGCATTTCTAGATGCAAAATTTGGAAAGAGAAAGTTTGTTCACCAAGTTTCAGGTTTTGACAAATAACTCAAAAATGCGGAAAGTAAGGGTGCTCAGTTGGGTGCTACTCAGATGAATTTGAATTGTGTCTTTGTGTAGCAAGTGTATGTGTATGTGTGTCGTGGGTAGTGTATAACAAAGATGAGAACACCGAAAAGGGAGAGATTCCACTATATATCAGTCCTGGTTGTCGTGGTTCTGGGTGAGGCTTTTGGAAAAAAAACTCAAGTTTTGACTCAAGTCGCAATGTGATTGGTTAAGAGCTTGACTTAAGTGAAAACTTGAGCAGTTTCGAGTACTACAGCCCTGACTCGTGTTTCGTCTTCGCTGACCGTATAAGTTCAGGGCGAGGTTTAATTTAAAAGTAATTTGGGGTGAGATTTAGTTGCACACCAATGATGTCTGCCTTTGATATTTTATGTGGACAGTTTTATAACGTCGGAAATAAAAATGGCGCCATTTACTCTTTTCCACATAGCGGCGTCACTACGGTGATGAAAGCACGAAAAAAAATCTCTGACTTCTGGAAATTTACTCTGTAATATATTGCACACAAAAAAAAATATTGTAATGGATGAATCGTGCGTTCATAAATCGTATGTGCATAAACCGTGCGTTCATAAATCGTGAGTAAGTTCCGTGTGGTCAATAATTTCAGATTGTTGAGCTGGCTGGGTCGTGTATTATAATCAGGACGTCCTGTGCTTGTTTTGATTAAATGGAGGGAGAGGGTGGGGGTGGGGGTGGGGGGGGCAACCAGGTACAATATGTAGACTATGCCGCACAGTACGTATATAAAGGTATGTCTCTTTTGATAGTTTGTGGCGTCTGAGTAGGCCTACCTGCGGATTTAGATGTAAGGGCAGGCTATGCGAATTAAATGCGCGTTGGGACAATATGCATTGTCATACTGCAGTAGCCATATGTTTCCTATTAAGTGGATTTTATAGGATCGTATTGCCTATTGCAATATCACGGGAGATAATCGTCGGCGTTAGGGCCTTGCTGTTTGTACCGAGAGTAAGGCTGTTTAAAAGGCGGATATGGTAATATTTGAAAAAATATATGCGTAGTTTTGTGTTGGTATTACCTAGCTCCGGACCCATCTATTTACAATATATACTAGTTTATACGTCACAATAGTGACGTACATAGTGTGTTTTATACCGATGAAGAATATCAGAAAGCACAAGGTATTGCATTCCGTGTTACATTAGTTTGTTTTTGTTTGTTTTGTCTTTTGCACGGCCCACGCAATCTCGAAGACCCTGTCCCCGGGGACCCAACCAACTAGGGTATAGGTATCAACTTCAAGCTACGGTAAATGGGTCCCCCACCCCCACCCCACCACCCCACCACCCCACCCCACCCCCACCCCCCAATTTTCACTGTACTATGTACGTGCTCGGCAGATAAGAAAAACTACTCGGCAGAGAAGGAAAATGCTCGGCAGAGCAGAGAAAACTGCTCGGCAGAGCAGAAATGTGCATATCAAAAGAGATATTGTACTGGTGTGGGCCACAGTAGATATCTAATAGAAAGATACCTGACTGCAAATCAGTTCACGAGACGTCTCTAACCAATTAACGATAGATAGAGCTTTTTCACACCCACAGAGAGCCGCCGCACTGCCAATTCACAGCTAAATGCGCTAAAGGGGTACGATCGGATGCTCTACAAAATCACCTACCTTGATTGGGAGCATTGCTAAGATGTCGGTCGACCGCGATCCCATACCGCAATGCGTCCCCGCTCCCAATTGCAACGCTGTAATCCATATTGCGGAGTCCCTGTGGTTCGGAATGTCTTATTATCGTGCGTTGTATAAGGCTGCAAATCCCAGAATGCTATGGGGACGCATTGCAGCACGCAGTAGCAGGATAACCAAAACTGTTTCCATCCCGGTTTCGTTTCGGCAAACTAATCTGACTGTTCACCCGAACCCCACTGAAGACCCGGTAATATGTATGTTTTGTGTACTTATATGCATGTCGCAGTTTGAGTGGCGAAACGAGTGTCAACCTGGCCAAGTACGGCCATGTACCGTCGAAGAACCTGCTTATCGTGAAAAGGCCCAACGAGATTTTTCCAAGAAAAGCCGGTCAGGCGTGCGTACCAGTTAGCGTCCGCTTTGCGCGCCCGGCGTTCTATCATTTCCTATAAAGATACGCCTGGACTGGGCGGCCCGCAGTTGGTACGCCCGTGTTTTTACTTCCTTGTGTGTTCAAGACATGTGCTTATTCAGTGACACCACCACTACCACCCTCCCGCCCCCAACACACACACGCACACTTCGTTGGCCCACCATCATCCCCCCCCCCCCCCCGAGCAGAACATACACGACGGGGCACACTTGATGGGAAGAAGGAGGCGTGAGGAGGTAAGTAAAAAGATAACTAGATAACTTGAAGGATGATATACTATTTGCCGTTATTTACGACGTGAATGGGCATGAAGAACTGCCGGATGCCCCGTCCGGTCCAACAAGTAGACAGAGGGGTCATCTCAAAACAAGCCATGCTGCAATAACTGCAGGAGGTGGAAAACGAAAATAAGTCACCTGTTTCTTTCTTTCTTTCTTCTTCTTCTTCTTCTTCTTCTTCTTCTTCTTCTTCTTCTTCTTCTTCTGTAACACCTGTTTCTTCTTCTCTTCTTCTTCGCCTTCTTCTTCTGTACCACCTGTTTCTTCTCTTCTTCGTCTTCTTCTTCACCATTTGGCAACTGTTACTGTCGGTTTTTTTTTCAAACCGCGCATTTCATAACGCAAAAAGTGGTAGGAAATGTTGGCGTTTCACTTAAAATTCTTCCAAAAGGCTATTAACAAAATAATTATGTAATAAACACACAATAACATGCAATGATTAAAAACCTGTAACGAGCTTGCCTTTACCACTGGCAGCTCAGTGCAGTGATGTTCGGTTGTTTGGGTTGCATGCATCCTTTAGAACAGCATATGCGTAAAGGTGTCCGTAGTGTTGATAGATCCATGTAGGGTCTTACATCGAAATAAAATGAAACCACCTCATTATTGGACCGTTTCAGCAGCAGCAGCAGCGGGTGGGGGTAGGTGGCGAAAGATAAGACCGACGGCATTTGACAGCTGTCGCAAAGGGTTGTACCATTTAGTGCTGAAGCATCGAGGAATATTGAGAAAGTCCCCCGATACCAAAGTCTGCATGACACGGGACGCATTTTGAAAGTCAATTCACAGCTGGATAGCCTCAGCGTTTCCTTGTCTTTACTAACCGACATTTTGCGAATTATTTACGATTCCAGGTGTTTTTATTTCCTTGATGATACAGTATTGTCTTGTAGAAGGGGAACTCCCCCTTTTTATGGGTGTCTGTCTTGGGCGGGGGTAGATACTATATGTTGGACTGCGCCAGCTAGGGGGCACTTCTTAATTTATTTGTGACAAGCAGACACGCCTAAAGCAGATAACAAACTTTGATGTGTATATGTCTGCAATCCTTACGTCGATAAAAAATAACGAAATACCAAGTTTAAAGTTTACATTTACCAGTAGGAATTTGACTTTGTGCTTTTTAATACTGTGATGCACCATTTTTCAATTAACACGTTGCATGGGTGTTTTAAACACAATATCCAAATAGTGTAGCTTTTGGCATTTTGGAATTTGAATTTGTGCCTTTACTGTGATTCACACTAATCTTTTTCAATTAGCGCGTTGCTTGGACGTTTTATCCAAATACTTAAGTGTGCCTTTTAAAGGGTCGCTTATTCGAAACCCGCCGAGTACAAAATGCGTTATGAACGCCGAAAAGGTGTATATACACGTCTTTGTGTGCGGCATATCTCGCATAGATGACAAGCGGATTGGTTCAAATCTGGCTCATCGCCAAGAAAAGAACCGATGTTATATTCAACCCTTTCATACGATACCCCCCTCCCCAATGCTTTACGTTCATGAGTGGTAGCTGATCGTGTATTCAGCGAATCCTTTTCACGCCAAATATAATCCATTCCAAAGAACCCATTCAGTAGGTATGATAGCTGCAAAAAAAATTGCCCATCAAGAGGAACTAGTGTATCTCGTTTTAGTTTTGTCGAACCTCAGAAACATATCCTGTTTGCATCACAATAAAGAACACCCAGGCCAACAACTGCTCTTATGCAAGAAAAAGGACGCCTGTTCAATTGATGACTGAACTTGAGTTTGTCACTAGGCTTGATATTTTCACGAATCCGGTAAACCGGCACCCGCGAGCCTCTGGACGCAGAGCATGGCAGCAAACAAGCGAGTAATTTAAATAAGTTTATATATAACCCAGTACTCGTGTTGGTGCGAGGTGTTAACGCCCTGATAATTCTATTGGTTGAAAAACAAGAGGCCCAGGGTCATTGATACTCTTGCTTGACCTCTTGCTACATGAAACCAGCACAGCTTTATGGCTAATGGAAATGTAGCTGAGGTGACTTATCGTCAAAGTGCAATATATTTTTTTTTTAATTTGGCAGATGGCCAGAACAAAGTAATAGCATGTAACCCAACCCGACCCCTAATTACCATACTTCCCATAAAGTTTGATTGAATTGCGATACTGCATAGCAACAACATGAAAGAAAGAAAGAAAGAAAGAAAGAAAGAAAGAAAGAAAGAAAGAAACATAAAAAGAAAGAAGAAAGCAAGAAGAATTGTATTATTTAGTGCAAAGTGTATTTATTTTAACCAATCATTGTAATTAACAGTGCTGTTAGTGAACAATGATTCTGTTGTTGTTACTACTACTTCAGCTGCTACTGCTTCTTCTCCTCCCTTATTCCTCCTGGTCCTCTTCCTCTTACTACTACTGCTGCTGCTGCTGCTCCTACTACTACTACTACTACTACTACTACTACTGCTACTACTATTACTGCTACTGATGCTGCTGCTGCTGCTACTACTGCTGCTGTTACTGCAGCTACTACTACTACTACTACTACTACTACTACTACTACTACTACTACTACTACTACTACTACTACTACTACTACTACTACTATCATGCCAGAGGAGTTCTCTTTTTATCCTGCTTAGCATAAGTATACAGCTATTTGTTGAGTTAAACTGATGCTATAACGCGCTTTACGTTCTAGGTGCAGCTTAGCGTCACCTGGTTGCAGGCTTCAAATAATAGTTCCTTTGTTTTACATTTTGTGGTATTTAAATCCCTTCAATTTGGATTTTGTCCTGAAAAGCAACCACAGAGAGTTGATCATCATGAGTATGACACCGTCCCAAAAACTGTTTAAATAAAGAAAAATAAAATAAAGAAAAAATAAATAAGGAAAAATTCGAAACTCAAACTTTCAGTCAGGGAACACATCTTGAGTTGGAGGCTAAAATCAGAGCCAAGGGTATGTTTAACTTAAATGTGTGTAAATTATAAATTATTAAATTATGAATGTATAAGTTTACATGTAAATAGTGTATGCTAGAAATCATAGATATGAATCAAAGTCATCTTGGCCTCTCATTATCATGTTACAGTTTTCAAAACAGGAACCTCATTGGAAATAGGTCGTGCAACTTTCATGGGCCATTCTGGGTATCATCATCATTATGTACCATCTCCTTTCCAATTTCTTTCTAGTAATTACTATAATATTTATTCATTTTTTAAGCTTTTATTGATGTATGTGCCGTACATTGTATATACTGTTGATGTTCTTAAATAAATAAAAAAAAGCACTAGCATGGCAGCAGACTCTCCAAACATCATCCCGAATTGCAAACAAACCCACAACTGGCTAAATAAAGCATTGGTATGGCAGACTTGTCGCAGTTCGTCACGATTGGTAAATGACGGATAGCCGGATTTTTTTTTTTTTTTTTTTTTTTTTTTTTGGGGGGGGGGGGGGGCAAATAACTAGTTAAAAGAAAATTAAAAAACGGAAAACCCACCTTTACCTTGATTGTGATTTTTTAACACGG
>JAAUYG010020429.1_pt1 | contig 10628 bp, 8 predicted proteins | sample 7278091 | NCBI WGS metagenome assembly JAAUYG01 (sample SAMN14350201, study PRJNA611818) | marine sediment metagenome | isolation source: surface marine sediment (0.6m) | place: French Polynesia: Moorea | collected 2018-08
CTGAGTTAGGACATAACTGTAAAACCATGCTCACCACATGTGTCTGCAACAAATGCTTATTGTTTTCAATTTCCTAACCGCACTGTGCGGTCAAATGGTCGAATTCGGTAACTAAAGTTTACCACACAGAACATCTTGTGAAATGTTTACCATAAAACTTTCTTTCTTAATCCTATAACTATGAAACCACATTCAGGTGACAACTCAATATCTCCATTCATAAATTATTCACCATTTATTAAAATTCCTTCAGCCGCCAACCAAAGAACAGCTTGAACAATTTAAAATTATAATTTACAGTGATAAGCTGATTTGCATAAAAGACAATGTCACACCATCACCATGGTGAAAAAAACATGATGCATGCAGGGTTTGTGGACACGATCCCGCAGTTGAACGTGTTGAATGCTTGAAAGGTGACCTGAAATTTCTTAACTATTATAAGAATTTTGTCATTACATACAACACAGCTGTGCTTTACATAATTTTTACATTTAACATCGAACACCGATTCAATAAACTTTGTTATAATTAGTTTCTGCATAAAAGTTTTTTTTATCTTTCAGCTGAGAACAATTGACATTAGTGATTTAACGATTGCAAAATTTATGCCAAAACTCAACTCTTATACACATGATACAGGCACATGTATACCCTTGAAGGAAGTATCACCGAAACCGCTGCTGAAGCCAGCATTATCAATGTCCTATGATGATACTAGATGTACCGGTAGTAGGCGACATGGTAAAATACTGTGTCAGGGATACAAGTGAACCCGCCCCACTGACGACCCGCCACAAAGTTAGCAGCTTTCTGAGAAAGTTTATGGAAGGGTTTCGTGTAAAGTTAGGCGGATGTTCAAAAACGTTTGTAAACCTAGTTGCAATGAAATTAAAATTTGGCCTAACCAGATGAACTCACTGTCAATTTCTGCAGGAAATGTTCTAGTTTCATCAGCCATGTTGACCTACATGGCTCCTTAGCAAAAGTTGCCTAGTCTCACCTCTATAATAATGCGTTGTGATGCAGTATTAACCTGGGAATCCATTTTCAACATTTATTTCAAACGATTTTTTTTTGCTCTCAAGCCATATTTTATTACTTTTATGAAATATCAGAGTACCAATAGATTGAGGGCGGGTCGTCTTAAAATTTTGAGGACAGGTCATCTGTGGGCCGGATTCACTGTACACCCTGTGCCAGTACACAGTAATATAACACTGGTAAGAGCCAAACTGACACATTGCAAGGACTTGGTAGCATTACTAGTATTTCTTAATTAAATTTTCAATTACAAACATGAACACTGAGTTGAAGCTAAATATACTCCATCCCCGGTACTCCATGCATAAATTAAAGTTTTGTTCAATTCAGTCAAAGTTAATACTGACTTGATCTATAACCTAAAAAAGCACCTAAAAGCAAAGGAAGGTACAAGCCATTTAAAAAGATCTCTCCCTTGCATATATAATCTATAAAAATAATAATGCATACATACACTTGGTATCAGTTACTGTACATAAGGCTGACAGATGGGAAACATACTGTACAAAGAATATACAAACTGGCACTGTACAGAAACTGTACAGGCTATATACATGGTATATACAGTAAAACAAGGAGAAGGGGACAAACTTCCACATAACAAAAGCCAGCGAGTTTATTCAAAAGTGATTTTGGCTTTAGGTCTCAGTGGGCTTTTATACACTGCACTTTGGTCCTCTTTCTGAGCTAAGCAGCGTAATGTGACAGTGGCGTGCTGAAACTGTCCCACATGACTGACATGAGTGAGATGACAGACCTGTCTCATGTGACAGTGAAATGATAAACTGCCACAAGCACGAGTAACAGGATGTAACGCAAGTGACATGAGTGAAATGAAACTGTCACAGGTGACAGTGACCTGACTGAGATGATGAAACTCCCATGTAACAGTAAGATGATGAGTGTCCTAGTTTACAGTGAGGTGATGAAACTGTCCCATGTGATGCTGACATGAGTGATATGATGAAACTGTCCAATGTGACAGTCAGATGATGAACTGTCCCATGGCTGAATGACATGCATGAGATGAAACTGTCACATGGGACAAGACATGAGTGAGATGATGAAACTCCCATGTGACAGCAAGATGATGAAAGTGTCATATCTTAAAATAGAGTAAACTATACAACAATGTAACACTGGGAACCATGGGACTGGAAAACTGGTAACATTTACATAGGAAAACTGGGCTTACAAACATATGGACGCAAGATGTCAATTTGAAAACTGACATCCCATTTGTTTGGTAAAAAGTTAAATTTAATATAGTTTAACTTACTAGATAGTGGAGTTTTCATGTCAAGACATTCTTTCAACATTTTTAACTCGGGATAACCATGCTCCATGTGCCAGTGTAAAACATGATTAGCAAACATGACTAGTGATGGCACAAAAATAGATGATGTACATTATTAAAGCTGGTTATCATAATATAAATGGAAAATTAAGTCTCTATTCAGATATATGCCAGAATAAGAGAATATATAGTTTATAATCACACCACCACATTCAACATATTCACGCGCCATTCTTACAAAGCACAATAAACTAAGTAAAGCATAGTTTATGGGGTCAACTTGAAGTACACGACACAGGCGACATAAGGTTCTGGTTCAAAGCCTAATCCCCATGGTCAACAGGTGTACCAATTGTCAGGATTGTATAAACATTACATTCATACAACACATATTTGCCTTTAATTATTTCTTTATATTCATCATAAGAAAGTTTAATAAGAACATCCCTAACATAAGGATTTCTGGTTAAAAAAGGCTTTAACCAAAGGCATAGAGTTTAAGGCATAACAACATAATGCAAAACTGGACGGGTATCGATACAGAAGCAACAGAAACAGTAAAAAACTTCAACATACAGGAAGCCGGAGGTGTCATGACTTTTGTGATGGTTTGTTTATACTGGGTCTCTTCCTGGGTGAAGTCCATACCGGCTTGTCTGCCTCGGCGACTTTGGGTTTCCTAGGTGAGGTAGTACCAGAGTTACCATGGTTACTGTCTGTAGTGGACTGGCTGTTCTGATTGACTGAATTAGACTGGTGGTGCCTCCCTGCAGGAGATCGCGGATGTCTGCGTTTCAGTTTTACCTTTTTAGATCTCGGGTTTGATGGACTCTTTGCCGGGCTGTCCGCCTTGGCCTGTAGCAGTCTCTGTTTGGTGTTTGGGGTAATCTTGGGCACAACATGGTTCTGGGGATTGGGACTTGACGCGGGGATCTTCCGTCTCCCTAGTGTCGCCCCCTGTGGGCTGTGCGACACCGAGGTTGACGGAGAATCAGGACCAGGAGTCTTTGACTGCATCCGTTTCTTTAAGGCATCTTTGTGTAGCAGTTTGAGCTTGCTATTAGGAGTGATCTTTGGTACCTTATGCAGATCGTTCTGGCTGCTGTCGGCAGCTGCAGCTGCAGCATCACTGCTCGCCTTTCTGTGACAAACACTGCCACCTGGTGAGTTTAAAATGCGATTGGTTAGGTTCTTTCTGGGAGAGCGGCGATGTGCAAACTCCCCAGCCTGTACACTGTCTACTGGGTCTCTATGGGTAGAATGTCCCTGCACAGACCATCGCTGTCTGTGCTCACTGATGGACTGCTGTCCTGAATTGGCACCTGGAAGCTTCCCAGAGTTTAATTTCTGTTTTAAACAGACAGTTGCTGTTACACTAGTTTTATCAGTTTTACCCTCTATGGGGTTCTCTCCGGGTGTAGTGCTACTCCGCCTGGGTTCTTTCTCCTGTGGTCCAGGAGACAAGGCCAGGCTCCGTCTAGCTCGAGGCTGTTGTTCTTTACTCTGGTCCTTTGTTAGGGCCCGCATAGCCTTCAAAATAGAACGGGGGGTCCGGGGTGATTTAGGTTTCTGTGGATCGGGGAAGTTGAGTTGGATTTCTGGATCATCTTGTCCTGTAGCACCCGGCAGTTCGGGGACAGGTCGACTGTCCACTCCGGCCTTTTCAGTCTCACTGGGGCGCTGTGACTGCGTTTTCTGTGCGTGCTGAGAGGATGCTACTGCAGTGGCAGGAATAATGTCACTCATGTCAGATGTATCGGAATGTTGTTTGTTGGATGTGTTGAAAGCTAGCCTGAATGGAGTCGAGTGCCTGGGGCCTGACCTTGCAATCTGTGATGATTTCACTGGATTAGCCACTTTATTACGACGATTTGACAAAGAGCGAGTTTCTGTGGATTTCATCATGTCCATTGGGTTGTCCCATAGTCCCTGCCCTACTTCGCCATTAAGAAAGGAGTCCAATGGCTCCATTGGATTTCTTTTAGCAGGACTTGCATGTCTGCCACCACGCCTAGCTGGGGATCGTTTTCTGGTCTCATCGCAGTGGGCATGTAACGCCGAGCTATCCAACCCCAGTCTGGATACAGGATGTAAGCTGGAATGCTCAGAGCACACCTGCTGGATACAGCTGGCTACATTATCATCCCACTCCGATCCTTCAGACCTCTTCATTGGGCTCGAAAATGTCAGCTGATCCAGGAAAGGTAACTTTATGGGAGACAGTACCTCAACTGCAGCTCCCGCAGGCCGCAGCATTTTTAACGGCGATCTCAACAGGTGTTCAATTTTGGGAATTTTGATTGGTGACACAGCGTTGTTTTCGTTCTCTGAGCTACAGTCACTGGCTGGAACCACCGCACCATTGTCAACGTCGAGTGGATTGTCGTCAATGACGACAGCATCCTCTATCAGCCATTCTTCCCCCGACCTGTCCTGGAGTTCCACCTCGGATACCTCCTCGTATGACATGTCAGTCGGAAGGTCCTGTGACGCATCGTGTGATTCTCGGAACCCTGAAAAATCGTTATTCTTATCCAGCTCACTCTGGAAGAGGTTGGACATGCTGCGTTCACTTGCAATAGTCCATTTCTCTGCCAGTCGATGTCGTCGACTTCCGCTGCTTCTCTGGGAGGATGACAGTGATGAGGCCATGGCTGGGTGACACTGTGCCTGCGGGGTGTGAGGGGGGACAGTCTCCCGTCCTGTCACACACGCCTTCCCAGGCTTATTCACAATGTGACTCAGTGGTACAATATCTGGAGTTTCTATCCAAGCCTGACTACCTTCACATGGTGTGTCACGACTTTCTGTCGAACTCTCGCGAGAACGACCTGTACCTAATCGTCTCCGACAGCTACGTGCCCGTCTCTTCGGCTCTGATGCCACAACAATCGGGGACGAGACGATCCTCTCTAGGACTGGTGACAATGAACCATCATGTACTGCTGGTGTCCCTTCAGGTGACACTCCAGTGTCACTGAAGTGTACTCGTTTCGATGGTGACATCAGACTGGTGCCGACTGGTTTTCTGGCAGGGGAAGATACTGTGCATAGTGTCTTCCCTGGCTTTCTCAGTATCCCTGCCCTCTCCAGTGGGGCGAGGATCAAACACGGGGACTTCATTTGAGACCTGGGGGGTGGAGTTTTAATTTGCCATGGCGACCATTGAACCCGAGAGCCCGTTGTGGTTTGGGTTGGGGTACTAGCAGCTGCTTCCATTACACTCAGCTCTGGCAAAGCACGCGTTGACCCCCTTCTGTCTTCCCGTGTTGTGGTTTTATTTCTGCAGGGTTCTTGCTTTGGAGATGTCCCCCAATGTTCTGTATCTTCCTCTTCCTGAGACCTGGCTGGGTTTTCATCCAATTTTATTTTCTTGCTATTTTGTGCTTCGCTCTTCCCTCTGCAGGATTCCTCAGCCTGGGTATCAGTCTCAGTAACATGTACTGTATGGTTTTCCATAGCTCCACTGTGAACTGCTACCTGTCCTGTCTTTCTCTGTCTACCTGTCTCCACACACTGACTACTAGTCTGGTTCACACTTTTCACAGAGCACACTCCGAGACTTTCCATCTGGTTGTTCATACCTGCCGTCATGCTGAGCACATTCTCAGTGTAAGGTCCTTGATAGCGTGCTTTCCTCTTAGGTCGAAGTTCTGAACTCTCAGATTCAGTATTTGACATAACGAGTACATTCTCGATGTAACAGCCTTGATAGCGAGCCTTCCTCTTGCGCAGGGGACTAAATTCGACACAGGAAGGAGTTGGCAAAACTTTGTTTGTTTTTTCCTGCTTTGCCTTGACACTGCTTGTATTATCTTGCAGGGATTTATCTCCTGACTCTGTTACAGTTTTCTTTTCAGTACTCTCAAGTACTCTCCCCCCACTTTTGTGAGAGGTCTTTCCCTTTTGCAACTCTTCTTGTTTTTCCACTTGTCTGATTTTTGTGTTTGGACTACGTTCACTTCCTCTGGTGCTCGGGAGCCATCCCCGTGGTCTCTTTGGTGACTGCAGCCCGTCAACTTGCGGAAGTTCATATTTGGCCCTCTCACCACCTTGTGTTAATGTCTGCTTACCCTCCCTTGTCTCGGGTTGTTTTGATGTCTGTTTACCCTCCCTTGTCTCGGGTTGTTTTGACGTCTCTTTACCCTCCCTTGTCTCGGGTTGTTTTGATGCCTGATTACCCTCTCTTGTCTCAGGTTGCTTGGACATCTGTTTACCCTTCCTTGTCTCGGGTTGTTTTGATGTCTGTTTACCCTTCCTTGTCTCAGGTTGCTTTGACGTCTGTTTACCCTCCCTTGTCTCGGGTTGTTTTGACGTCTGCTTACCCTCCTCTACCTCGGGTTGTTTTGACGTCGGCTTACTATGCCTTGTCTCAGCTTGTTTTGACATCTGCTTACCCTCCCTTGTCTCAGGTGGGATCTTTGCAGGACTCTGGTGTTTCACACCCTCGCCTGTTCCAGGTTTCTTGCTCCGGTGTGAAACCCGTGGACTTCCTGTTATGGAGAGCTTTCCAGGAGATTTTGCCGATCGTGGCGTGCGGGGTGGGGCCTTGTTTGCTGGACTGGTCACTTCTGTCAACAACCGAACGTCGTCATTACAGAGTCTGGAAATAAGAACAGCATCCTACAGCACACAATTCTGAGTCAACATTTCACTGATGAACATCCCAAGAAAGGCAAATGCGAGGTTACTGATTGATTATGAAATCCTTGTCACAAAACCATGCACACATTTTCAATGACAAGCAGATTTTATTTTTATTATTATTTATTTTTATTTTATTTTTTCTATATCACCTGAAGGCATACGAGTAATATATTGCCAATGATAACACACAGCATTAGGCTTAAGTTCCTCCCCACTTCGATCCTACTCTCTTTTCTCACACATCGAAAATTGTCCCCATGTAGATTATCTCAAGAGTCTGTACTGTCAAGTTACGTAAAAAATTAAACAGAAGTGAGTCTTGAAAATAAGTTGCTATTTAAGGCCAATTTTTCACATGAGACGAAGTAACTACAGCAGATCACTTGACTGATTTGTGTAACAATGTTGTAGTGTGCGGAAACCTTCAACTAAGAGCTGCCCACAGAAAATCATTCCAGCTCATGGGTAGGAAGAGCAGAACAGAGGGTCTCGTTACCTTCCCTCCTCCTCATGTATGGCTCTGTAACGTATGACATCGGCCAGAAACTGTTCCATGTCAGGTCCCTGACTGATCATCTTGTCCAGACCGGCGTAGTTCGCATCGTTGCTCGCAAACTTCTTGTGCTGCTCAGTCAGTACATGCTGAAAGGGAGGCAAAGTTCTACACCAGGTGAAAGAAGGCTTCAGATCTTTTGCTCACAGTTAGGCTCTATTCATTAAAGTCTCAAAGTGGTTATGAATACTCCATCTCACACTTGATCGCTGAGAACATGCTGCAAATTCAAAAGAAAAACCTAAGCTGCACGTAGATATGCAAAGTAGCTACGTATTAACATGCCACCAAAAGTTGCTTTCCTTGCTTCTGCCTACTACATATATTAATTTGTTACTTGCATAGCTTAAACATCGGCACACATAATCTATTTTCTGTGGATCACAAACCCCAAGACCACTGACCTTGTCGATGTTGTCGTATTTAACCTCACAGAGCTCACAGTAACCTCTCTTCCTCTCCTGCCTGGCCTTCTCCTTCATCATCTGCCGCAGTTCCCCCGCGGTGTAGATCGGACACGGCTGATACAGACCCGCACTCTCGCTGGTCTCATGCATCTTACGGCCCACACCAGATGTCCTAGAAACAGAGCACAACAAATGGAAATGTCCAACCACAAAACCTGTTTGATAACACAAGAGTAGAGACTAGAGAGAACTTTATTTATCTGTGAGAAATTATGGTCAAATTAACCTTAGTTCTGACATTTCAGGGACAGACATTAAGGATTGCCTGACTACCCTGGATAACTGAAAGTACCTGTCAGACAACTGAAATTCCCATTAATAGGACAAGTAAAATTTGAACCTTCTTTTACACTAAAAGCAGTTGTAGGAACAGAAAATCCTGTCAATGAGTACCGGACAAAAAATGTGGGCAGGTGAATTTTCAGTTCGGACAAGTGAAAATTACACTCACTTGTCCGACAGGACCAAGCTTCAAAATAACTTAATGTCCAGCCCTGCATTTGAAATCCTTTACATTTCTTCAGATTACAATTTAGTAATACCAGTCAAACAGCAGCAGGCTAATACCTACAACATTATCGCCCAACTGTCCAAGCCAGCGGGGGGGAGGGGGGGGAATCAGGCTTATAGTCCGCTTTCAACCACTCGTGGTCATATCACCAACTGCAAGTTGGATTCGGTGGTGTATGTAGCTGTGTATGCGTGATGATTTAATGTGGTTTAATGTGGACCTGTCTTGTTTGGGCCGAATGATCTACGTCAGACAGTTTTTGGGTGCCAAGCCACTGATTCAGTTCCGCCACAGGTGAGCAGAAAGGAATCACTCAGACCATTTATACTCTACTACCATTTATACCTACTCTGAGCCGCCCAGTCGAATGCCTAACTCATTAATGCCAAGCGCCAAGCTGAGAAGCGCAAACCTCCCAGATTTTACGTCTTTCGTGTGACGAGGTCGGGGATCGAACCCCAGCCTCCCGCACCCCGAGTGGACGCTCTAACCACTGTGCTATGCAGGGGCGGTTTTCAGCCAGCAGCATGTGTCCCCAAACAGCCTGATACCTACAGTTACCCACCCTCTATCTTAAGACCATCCATTCAGCCAGAGAAGTATGGTATTAAATTTAATGTGGTCTTAAATCAGAGGGATATTTACGTTGAGATTATAAGAGTGCCGTCACGGACAGATGAACTCAAAACCGGGAGAAGTATTAAAATAGAGGGGTCTTAAATCACAGGGTCACTCCATACATGGATCACAAAACACACCTTTTTTTAGACCCTCTTTTGCTTTGAGACTTGTCGTCCTTGCTGGGGGCTTGTTTGGAAGGTTGAGTTCGGCTCTCAGGCCCGGTATCTTCTCCCTCAAGCTCACGCAATCCTTCCAATGCCTCCTCCTCCTCCCCCTGGCCGTCCTTCTCTCGTTCCTCTCGCTCAGCTCGCTCATAGTCGTGTACCCGCTCAAGCGTAGGAACAGGGGCACTCTGGCCTTTCTCTGGGGCCTTATCGAAGGGACACCAGCCACTGGGGGTGTTGATATTAATCTGAGGGAAGGCCTGCAGGGTGTGGGAGGCCGGCCGGTAATACTGATTGACAGACTCAAACTTCAGGTAGGCCCCCTTCAAACGTTTGACTGGAAACAAAACAGAGTCAGTGTTAAGGTCACACAAAGCTAGCTATTAACATGGTAGGCTATAACATTATATTTCATACTACATAAGACACGGTATCCCACAACTATTTCAATTAGAACAATTTAGATACTTTTACACCTTTAGTTTGTGACTGGCCCTTCAAGACATTTGTCATCTCATATTACAAGCCAGTACTGGTGATAAGATCAAATCGTTGGTTTCGAAAGTGTTCATGCAAGGCTTTAAAAAGTCTGCTATACAAGCAACACTGATGACTAAAGTTGAAACGGCACTTGTGACTTATGTACGTTTGGTAAAGCTATGTGGAAGAACCTAAATTTAAGCAGCCTTTGGAGAGAGAATGACGTATTTGAGGGAAATGAGTTAAATTTGATTTCCTGACACTTACCTTTAGCAGTTCTTGATGATGAGGGTTTATCCTGGAAAAACAAACACAAAGAGTCAGTCAGTACATTCTCTTGTATTATATATAACACAGCCTTTATATAAGATCAAACTAAATCCTGGTTTTATAGTAAAATACAGCAGAAATTCTGACAAAATTGTAACCACTGAGTTCATGGGGCATCAAACATGTCAAATGAGGAGATAAAACAAACCACTGTCCTGTCTAAAGCAACCTGGCATTAAAACAACTCTACCCACCTTTCTAGCAGCTTGGCGAACAGACGCAGGAAGTTTCTTTAATTCACCATCCACATACTTCCAGGCTCCTGCAAGGCAAAGGAGTGTAGAACCCCTAATGTAATGGTAGAAATATGCATGCCTTGCTCACATCAGTAAACCCCGTGAGTTTTATCAACTGGTAGTAGCTGTGTCTTTTTTAAACCCCGCCCATGCTTCGCATGGCGGGGTTTATTACTTTGCATCTGTGTGTCCGTGTGTGTGTGTGTGTGTCTGTCTGTTAACAAAATATCTCAAAAAATATCAAACCGATCAACTTCATTTTTGGTGGAGGCCTTCCC
>JAAUYG010279657.1_pt1 | contig 10627 bp, 5 predicted proteins | sample 7278091 | NCBI WGS metagenome assembly JAAUYG01 (sample SAMN14350201, study PRJNA611818) | marine sediment metagenome | isolation source: surface marine sediment (0.6m) | place: French Polynesia: Moorea | collected 2018-08
ATGGAAACAATATAATTCATTTTGGCTCTGTTTAAGGAATCAAGCCCGGCTCCGAGGTCTGTGTTGAAATCCTTGCACTTGGCTACGTCCCGGCCCGTGGACGCCTCCGTCCAGACGGGCCGGGACTCCGCCGCGGGCAAGGATTTCAACACAGACCTCGGAGCCGGGCTTGATTCCTTAAACAGAGCCAAAATGAATTATATTGTTTCCATTTTCCAGACACCACCTATTCCGAGAGATATATGGGATTTGCCAACAGTAATGACAACTATAGAGGTTACGATGTAAGACATCATATCTTATTGCTGTTGGATAACAATAAAAGTGTCAAAAGATTTTGGAATCGCATGCTGTTCAAAACAAAGTGGTCCCTGGCTTTTTAAGACCACCCATTGATCCAGAAAATTATGATCGAACATTGAAGTTGGTAGTGTACCAGTAACAGCGTTAAATAAGGTTGTACGTATATTGGAAAATCGTTTGTTTAGCAAAATTGCAACATACTGACATAATTGCCTAGCACAGTGTCAGCCAGTAGAATTTTGCGGACATTTTGACTGGAGCTAAATACGTTATCATTTTATTTGCTGAACAAAATAAATAAAGGAAAAATCTGAACTTGTAAACATAAATGGAACCCAAGCATTTCCTGTCAGCCTCATGAAAGCCTATACCTGTACATGTATTGGCCAATGCTCGTCACCTGCTCAATCATTTGACTTCTACTTTTGCGTTAAGCATTAGTTTTGTCAGCGATTTATTGAAGGGAAACACTGTTTATTTTTGCTAACTAATACAGTATCCAACCTCAGTTGCCAGTGTGACTCAGTTTTATACATGTGGTTTGCATTCTGCCCTTTCCGTAATAACCCGAATCATTCTGTGCTCTGATTCCAGCACGCTAGCCTCATGAGGTTGGCGGGAAACTTTGCCAACAAGAACCTTTTGTTAGTTCACGGCACTGCTGATGGTAGGTCTTCTGATATCTGAACAAAATAAATTTTTAAAAGTCTGAACATGTAAATGTAAATAGAATTCAAAAAACGTTCTTGTTCTAAGATTGGTTTGGATAAGTGCTTTGTAAATGCAGGTAACTCATTTGTAAATGCAGATAACTCATTTGTAAATGCAGATAACTCATTTGTAAATGCAGAGAACTCATTTGTAAATGCAGAGAACTCATTTGTTTAGTCAAAGAAGTTAATTTTATTGGTAGAGAGAATATTAATTGTGTGTAAGCCTGACTCCATTGTAATATTTTTATTCAATGTTATGTACTGCAACTAAATAAATAAAAAATATAAATCTACACTGCAGTAGGAGGGAACATTAGTTGAAGTTATTATTGTGTTAGTAAATGTTTGGAACTCTATACATGTATATTATATATATGCTGGTCTTTATACATTGTTAAGTTTCATCAAGGACAACAGAGTAATAGAACTTACACATGCTCTTGAAAGTGTTAACATCACCAATGATCATGATTCCTGTGTCTATATATTGCAGATAATGTTCACTTTCAACATACCGCACAGTTCATCAAGGCATTGACAGAAGCCGAAGTCGACTATCGCGTTCAGGTAATTCACAGATTGCACTGGGTTCTATTTTCTAATGTCAAAACATTCAGTTCTGTTGTGTTACAGTATACAGAGAAAGCTCTTAAAGTGCATGTGAGGCGCACTACCTACTTAACCACCAGCATAGATCACCGTATACCGGGTAGTTACAAATGACTTAATGGCGAAGAGGATCATAGGTAGATCATATATCATAATATACCACTGGAGTCGTTTTCTCAAAAGTCCACTAGTGATCTTCTACTCATGACATTGAGCATGGAGAAGACAATAGCTCCAGGCTAGGTGATTAGCGATCTTACGTTGTTTACTGACTAGGATTTTTGTGGAAAATGCAAAAAGTTGCCTGTGTTCAGTGGTCCCTGCACCTTAAGACCACACATTCATCCATAAAGATGTGGTCTTCAAATGAAGGTGGAGATTTGTATTAAAAACATAAGGAGATATCAGTGATGACCAGTCTTAAAATAGAGGGAAGTCTTAAACTGGAGAGGTTTTAAATCACAGGGACCACTGGACATATGTTCTACTGTTTGTAAGTATTTTTCATGCTTTGTTTCCAGGTGTATACTGATGAGAACCATGGCTTGAAGGCTCCGCACACGAACCGCCATCTTTTCCGTATGCTTCAGCATCATCTGCAGCACGAATGCTGGGATGGCGGGAAACCTCGCATGCCGGAAGATGAGGAACTCGCAGAACTAGAGGACCAATAGACCCATGGCTCAGCTGCAGTAGTCTGTGGATATCGTTCACTTAATGCGGAGGAGGGAATGCATGCATGAGATCTATATATCGCTCCCTGAGGCGTTGACTCTGGGGCATTATACAGACAGTTACAGGCAGTGAATGCGATGAGTTTGCTCAAATCTAAGTCATTACCATTATTGATGTGTCAGTCCTCATCAGCATTATATGCCAGTTATGGGGTACTTCAGTCTAGTACCAGTATCCACTGACAGAGATTAGTGTGGCAGTACTTGGCTGCCACAGCCCTGTCTTAAATACCGGTACTTGCTAACATCCGAATTAATGAATATCAGGGTTGGCATTATCTAAAAAATATTGATGTCTTACATTTTTAGACTTGCATATATTGAGGAAATCATCCAGCCTAGATTAGACTAAACTTGGTCCCAGAGATTGCATTTTTGAAATACAGTCAAATCTGCTCTAAAGACCATCTGGATATAAAGACCACCTGCTTATAAAGACCACATTTACAGGTCTTCAAAGGTATTACTGTCAATATTATTGAATCTGCATATAAAAACCACCTGTGTACAAGAACCATATTTTGTTGGTCCCTAGGGTGGTCTTTATATACAAGTTTCACTTCATGTCAAATCCAAAAGGGATGTTAAGAATTGAAAAAAAATACCAGTGGATATCAAGATGATTGTTTATGGATTAGATTGTTAAATGTTACAGTTGGAAAATGTTAGTCAAAACATAAACAGCTTGGCTATTAAACATGGGCTTACGCTGCTAAAGCAAACAGTGGAGATATCTTTATATGATATGTACCAGGAATGAAAATACTGCTGGACATCTCCCGCTAAAGAAAAAGAACATTCCCTTGTCAACAAAAAAGAAGCTGTAACTCGCTGTGTTGATTACGGAATCCAGATAGACTTAACAGTTGCCAAATTTTCACTGTCAGTTACTCATTATAACCCAAAACACCAGTGTACTGCACCTAATCGCAATGCTGAAATAGATTGCTTTCAAATACGTTTATACCGGTATTCTGGCTTCAGTGCAATAGTCCACATGTTTTTGTACCATTGCCTATTGCAGTGGCGCCTCTATTTTACATCTCTTATTTCAAGACTACCTTCATTATAGAACCACTTAATTTGGTCCCAAAGTATCATTATATCTTTACCAGTACTTTAAGACCACCTGCAATGTAACAGCACATTTTCATGATCTTATGGGTGGTCTTTAATAATGTTGATAATGTTTGTTACATGAAGTGTTGTTTGGTTGAGTTTGTGTCGATCGCTTTCGCTGTGATTATCAGGCCCGAGTACATTATATTTGGATCACCTGAGAAAAGTGGGACATCCTCGCTATGTATTACCTGCTATTACATGCGTATATGTCTCTTGTACAGTCGACCCCTGGAAATGAGACCACCTGTATATAAAGACCACATTGTGTTGGTCCCAAGGGTGGTCTTTCTATATAGGTTTCACTGTTCCTTCAGTTAGTGCCAGAGAACTGACCACTACAAATTTCTGGACAGTGTGTGGCTGTATGTCCCTTGGGTTACATACAGGCTCACACTCCAATGACCCCCTTTGGAGTGCTTAACATGAAGTGATCATTTCATGTACCAGTACGTTCTTGAAAGCCATTTTAGTATTCGTTTCAAGCTTACTATAAAGTGTCATGTTGAGGTCTGTTGAGTATTTGTGGGTAGTGTAACTTATTGTATGCATCTGCTAGCGTGGTATGGAAGTAACTGCAGAAGAAAATGTTAAGAGAGAATGGGAGAGAAAGCGAGAGAGGATAATACGAGTAAACTCGACACGGAGAGAGTGAACTTGCAGTGCCAGTACCGGTAGTATGATATTGAAAGTATATATGATACATGACATTTGCAGCAGTTGCGCTTGACGTAAAAACTCTTATTAACCTATGAGGATAGGTTTATGTGCCAATGGGCACACTACAAATCAAAAGTCAAAGGTTTCCTTGAAATGATTTTCTTACCCACGAGTGGCTGTTATGTTCCTTTGTACAGCAGTCAAATATTTCCCACAGTGTACTGTGTTCATTTCACTCTTTTTTTTTAAGAATTAATTCTCTGGATCGTTCAACACTCATATCATTGAGTTAATGTTTGAATGGGATGAGATTTAGGCTGCACAGGAGAGAGAGAGAGAGAGAGAGAGAGAGAGAGAGAGAGTTATAAAGCTGTTTTATTCTCTCACCCTTTTTTTCTTGTGATAATATAACCTACAGGAAGTTTTGTCTTATTAATCAAACAGATTATGTCTTTATATGTAAATGGACTGTTTGTTGACTGGACTAGGACCACAGAGAATAAAACTTCCTCATTCAATTAATGATGGCTCCAAATTCTTGCTTCTTGTTGTAGACCTCTAGTAACAGTCGGGGCAAACTGTAGTACCTCTAGTAATAGTGGGACAACTGTAGTCCCTCTAATAACACTGGGTGTAAGTGTAATGCCTCTAGTAACAGTCGGGGCAACTGTAGTACCTCTAGTAACAGTCGGGGCAACTGTGGTACCTGTAGTAACAGTCGGGGCAACTGTGGTACCTCTAGTAACAGTCGGGGCAACTGTGGTACCTCTAGTAAGTGTGGGGGCAACTGTGGTACTTCTAGCAACAGTGGGTCAAATGTACCTCTAGTGACAGTGGCGGCAACTGTCATACCTCTAGTAACAGTGGGGGCAACTGTGGTACCTCTAGTAACAGTGGGGGCAATTGTAGTACCTCTAGTAACAGTGGCGGCAACTGTCATACCTCTAGTAACAGAGGGGGCAACTGTGGTACCTCTAGTAACAGTGGGGGCAACTGTGGTACCTCTAGTAACAGTGGCGGCAACTGTCATACCTCTAGTAACAGTGGGGGCAACTGTGGTACGTCTAGTAACAGTGGGGGCAACTGTCATACCTCTAGTAACAGTGGGGGCAACTGTTGTACCTCTAGTAACAGTGGAGGCAACTGGTACCTGTAGTAAGTGTGGGTGTAACAGTGGGGGCAACTGTGGTACCTCTAGTAACAGTGGGGGCAACTCTAGTAACAGTGGAGGAAACTGTACCTCTAGTAACAGTGGAGGTAACTGGCCCGGAGAAGGCCGGGGTCAATTTTCAATTTGCCATCAGTACTACCAGCAGTCATTAACATTTCTACATCAGTGTAGAAATTCCATATTTCACTTTACTACTTGTCACTTTAATCTTCATAAAGGCATGATTTAAGAAATTAGAATCCCTTGCACAGTGTTTGCAGTCTGGACGGTAAACACTTTAAAATTAAAATCCAAACTCGATTGTTAACTATCAATGTATTTTATTATTTTTGTACAGTCTTGACGTAACTTCACTCGCACACCTGCTGACTTTAAGCCAGCCTCACAAAGTTCTCAAAACCTCGTAATATCTGTTACCCTAACAGTGGTGTCTATGTACATACAAAAACCTAACGTCAGCAAATATGGATGCCAGCAAAGACAGAACAACGCAAAAATCATTCAAGGTTATTCAATAACAGGAGCCAATAAATGTGGCTTCCCTGACTTAAAAAAAAAGTGACAACTCCCAAAATGTTGAAAATACTGAAGATTTTTGAGGTTGTACGATTTTTTAAAGCACCTGAGGTTATAGCCTATCTCATGCCCTAAATAATTTAAAATAGCCCCTTCCGCCACCACGTTCATCCATTAAAGGATAAAGGGAAACTGAAAGCGAAACATACCCGATTAATAGTACCGACAAAATGCAATTTAACTCTGTCTTGTCTTGTAGCAAGTTGCTAGCTGCTTTTGCACAATGCCGTTACCAGGTGTCAAGGTAGATGATGCGGTTTTATAGTGATGAGGTAGAGACCTGGGTTTCAAAAGCTTTGTAAAAACGAAGCGAACTGCAAACAGGCATAATTTACAGCGAGAAGCAAGAGAAAATACCCTTCTGATGGTATTACAGATTTAATCTTAAAATTGTGTGAAAAAGCAATGTAATACCCTTTGTTACACAGAGAAGATGTAATTCACATTCTGTAACCGCATACATGTCAATCGGACGCAGTCAATATTGAATTTTGTCCGTCAAGTTGCTTCTTCTTAGGCTGGAAAATCACGAGGCTATATACAATGCAGAATATGACACACTTTTTTTTTCCAAGATTTGTAACCATGGTAACATGACATACAATGTTTCAATTTGCATCCCAGGAAGTGGATGGATTTTTGGTTGTAATTGTCAACATCAACAGTTTCAAACGAGAATTCCCTGTGCAGTTACACCTTGCAGAAACTTAAGAATAGCACAACATTTCTGAAAGAAACCTTACAAATCTCTTCAAGTTTCTGCTTTGATTAACCAACAAAGTACGTACACATACATCTTGTATCATTTGACTCTTTTTTTTTTTCTTCCAAGATATCTATAACTAACAGGTAGAATTTAAATTTTTTTTTTTTAATTTTTTAATCTCAATGTTGGAAAACTCAATCATATTTGGTCATCGTAAAATCATTGAAAGTTTCCATACGGACTGCGTCCGACCCAACATAAAATTCTGGTGACCATGTATGACTAAATGGCATATATATGAGCTCATACCCCTTAAGATCATAGCATACACTATAAATACATGATCATGATGAATAAACAATTAATGTGCAGTAGTCCCTCTCTGATAAGGCCACCTTTTTGCCAAGAAACTACGGCCACATTAGTGAGGGTTTTTTTTGTTGAAGGGGAAAAGTAAATTCATGTTAGTAGTAGCAAAACAATGTCCTTATTATTAGAGGGGGTGGCTTCTGTTGAGTGGCCACTAAGAGAGGGACTGCTGTATCTTTTAACTTCACTGGCTTGCAGCTTGCCCTAAAACAATGGAAAACTACTGAAGTGCAGTGGTACACCTCTGAATATGTTCTCTTAATCTGCAAACAAACTTCGTAAATATTTTAGACAAGTGAGTGTGTTTTAACCGGAGAAGCTCAAATGCTGTGGCTGCAAATATTTTGGCCCAAAGTTAAGGACAGGCGGCCTGTATCGAAAGCCTACACCTTATAAGAGAGCGACCACTGCACTGGAGCACGGAAACTGTGTCGATAAACATTCTTGGGTAATAAAAGAGAACACCACTCCCATAATAAATGAAATACTAAGACACCTTTCCACGCTCTGCCATAAAATACAGCAACCAATATTAAATGATCTAAACAGGAAATCAATTCCTTATAAAAGTACAATTTTTTTTTTTTAGGAATGCTTTTGATCATCTTGTATGATAGCCTTCATGGCAATATCAAACCCACAAAGAAAGGGTTATCTTATCTTGCGTAGTGACATTCTGTATTAAAAAACGATATCTGAGAATGTCCACAAGCTGTGTAACCCACCGGGGGCACAAAACCCGCTATAAAAACAGTACCCAATGACTTGTTTAAAATCAACCAATTTTTATAGACATTTGTTGGTGAAATTTACTTTATAGCCGAGGTTAGATGACAAGTGATGATTATGTGCCCACCACCCGTCTCTTATAGCAGCATGCTATGTGACAAGTTTATATCACTATGTCCACTAGTTAATAACGGAGTGAAGCCATTACCAAAGCTTACAAAGTTTATACTTCTATATAACTATGTGTTAATAACACAATAACAATTCAGCTCACTGTAAACACACACACAGATACATACACACACACAGGATAAGCATTGACTGAGGCAAAGCGTGGCACGAAATAGAGCACTGAAAGCTACCACATGAACACTATCAGCAACTATTCAATAACTTCTTCTTTCTACAGCTTATACTAGACCTTAAAAATATATTATTATATATATATAGATAGATAGATATATAAGTATGGCATCTTCTGGTTTCACAAACATTCGACATGATTATCAGCTGAAGCGAGCAAATATTGCAAAGCCAGGCTTTGTACACAGTGCCTTCACAGACAAGGAATTTGTTACAGCGAAGCCAAGCTGAGCTGACAAGAGATCATGGGCGACGCTAATTAGTATTCACACCAACCAGCACAGCCTCAAAACACATACATGTCAATTGTCACACGGAAACACTTCTGCGGCCCATTCGAGCCCACTTGACAACACAGTTATGAGCACAGAGCAACATATATATATACTTTGGTATAATCTATACAGTATTATTCCATTCAATCTAACACCACAAACAGACACTTTCATCCTTTGGACGCCATCGTTATTATTCAGCCATCATGAGTAGCTATTCTAAACAGCTACTACTGACAACCCTTCAGCGGACTGTTCAAGGTAGTCAACTTAAGGAGCGAACTAAACAGCATAACCAGTTTTGTTAGAAATATACACCCATATATACATATGCTATTTATTGTCAGCCAAGCGAAACCCCTCAAGTGACTCATGAACTCAGCGATCTAACCGGGCTACATATATCGCAGTAGGGTAAATCTGTGCGTCTTTCTTCTTTTTCTCGCATCTACATATCGACGAATATATATTCGGTTACCGCCAATGCGGGGTGGCATCCCATTGCGGAGCATTATCTCACATATGGTGGCAATATCCTCAAAAATCAATTTTTCATGATCCGTTGTCAATGTTCAACTGGTTTTCTATTTGACCTTGAATCAAACGGTCAACAGCAATTGGGGAGGGGGGGGGGGAGGAGGAAAGGTATCGCATGTATAAGTCAAACTGAACTCTTACTTTTACATTTTACGGACTGTACACATTCTAAAACCACTTTTCTTGCTTTTACCTGAAAGCTGAAAATGCAATGGCACAGCTGAACTTCCCAAGACATATTTTACAGCATTGCTAAAAATGTTCAAATTTCCACTGCAGTATCCAAATTTCAAAGATATCGAAAACGCTCCAACAGGCTCAGTGGGGTAACAGGCTGGCTCAAAGTGACAATTTTCAACAAGTGGAGCAGCTTAACAAAACCGGTGTAAATGTCGAACGATTTGGCAGAAAAGAAAACTCCCAATGGAAGAGACAAGACTTTCCGGAAGTGACTGGATGCGACATTATATTCTAGGCCACCGACATGAATACTGCGAGCCAATCGATAACATAATCAAGTAATGCGTGATGACGATGATGCCGACTACAAATTATTTATTCTATTTTAAAAAGTGGGAAAGAAAAAGAGGAATATCTTTTTAAGCCCACCAATGACCGTAAGCACGACAAGGGTGATCAGTGAATTTGTTGGCTTTATGGAATTAAGAAGATTTTTTTCTGTACGCAGGCCCATGGGTTTAACAATAACAAGCTGGAGTGTGTATTAAGTGTTCGTTAAGTATTAAAGCAAACAAGCAAATTTTGATATGGATTCTTGGAAAATAAATAGGGCCATTTATTAATGCTGATCATAAGAGATAAACTTGATTAGATAATAGATTAATAACCCGCTATAAGCCACAAAATATGCCAAATCTATTATAAATACAAACATCCTGTTAAAAACGAACCAGTACACGGTACTGAGGCTATATTTGTACCACCAAATACTAAATGACGTCCTTAAAAAAAAACCTCGACCCGCCTTTTTTCTGTGGCAACAGTATTAGAACACTAGCTCTTAAAGCATTCAAGACAGAAAGTCACCACCTGAAGAAGTTAGAAACCTGATCCATGAATTTGAATTAGAAGTGATTTGATCACCACTCCAGTGTTGTGATTCTCATTCTCAGGTTTTCCCATAGCCACATGGAAATCTACATAGCCAATATTCACCTATGTTTTTAAACGATTTCCAAGTATAAAAACTCTTCCATCATTCAGTGAAACACCAGAATGCCACCGGTTGATAGCCAAAATAATACAGCTATTCACAAAGCGGTGTGAAGAATCCCACAATGTGCTGCTTCAGTTCTCTGATCCCTCCATGGTTTCTTGTCTTTTGGTGGTATGAAACGCGGTTTTTATCACTCGCCATTGGCTGAAATCGCAGGAGTGATCTAACGAGGATTCGTCGAGGACTTTGTGGTTCCCTCTCACAGTTTAATGTCCTCTTTCTCAGAGAGGCTTTGAAGAGTTTTCTTGATGCGAAGTGCGGTGAGTCGGGCGGCCCCGCTGTGATACCAGCATTCCTTCATCAGGCGAACCATCACTTGAAGTGTCTGCAATGCAAGGCAGGAAAACTTTACTTAATGATGAGTGACTTAACCTCACTCATGAGCCAGAAAGGTCTAAGCTAAGCTTAGGGAAGTCACATTTGGGAATTTTGATAAATTCGCACGAATTTATATATTCTCACCGTGAGGTGTCAAACCATAACTCTCTGCCGTGGCTCCCGGCCACGGATCCCTAGCCGTCTGAAA
>JAAUYG010230056.1_pt1 | contig 10626 bp, 5 predicted proteins | sample 7278091 | NCBI WGS metagenome assembly JAAUYG01 (sample SAMN14350201, study PRJNA611818) | marine sediment metagenome | isolation source: surface marine sediment (0.6m) | place: French Polynesia: Moorea | collected 2018-08
AAACGAGTCCAGTTTAAAATTCTTCTGCTGTGTTACCGCTGCCTAAATGGGAGTGCTCCTCAGTACCTCACTTCTTTATTGTCCCCCGTAAACATTTCCAAATCATTATTGAAGACACATCTTTTTCCCAGTAGCTATAACATTGTCCTGCGCCATGAGCACAGTTGTGGAATGTACTAATCTAATGATTGATTGATTGATAGTCTTTGGTTTCTTTCTAACTGAATCGCCAATCGATAATTTTAAATACCAATAGCTGATATAGCGTTGTATTCGTATTCCGTAGTTGATGCAATTTGACCGCACAGGACTTACAGTAACAATTCCTAAACCCTCAGACTCAGATACAATTTAAACGTTCATTCATTCTTCTTTGTACAGTGTTAGTCTTTACAGTATTAATATTACAGTAATATCCAGTGACTGTCCATTCATTCAGGGCTAGAGTACTCGAAACTACTTAATTTCGACTTAAGTCCTATTTTATGCTTGTACATGTACATAACTTTGGTTTTGAAAAAAACAAAAACAATCTGAGATTTTTAACCAATCAGATTTTCTCAGATTTGTAACAAGTCAAAAGTTAGACTTACTAGGTATCTTGCGGAATATCTGCCCTGAAAAAGCATTATGACACAATAAATAAAGCATAATTCCCTGCATGGTGGGTATCAAAACATTTAAGTCTATAACAAGAACTTTGTCGGGGTGCCGTTATTCAATAATACACACATAAATTGCAGTACTGTAATAACAAATGTAGGATGAAAAGTATGGACCCGTCTCTAGAAAAAAATCCTAGGTCTATAAACAGACTTAAGTTCACTGTGTCGAAAGCCCTAGTTCATATTTAATGCTGAAAATGCATGTGAAGATCGTTCCATTTTTACAAAAAGTATTCAAGCAACCCGAACACAAGTACTCAACACTGAATATATTTTTAATTTTCAGGCAAACTTTGATCGAGTTGAACGTCTATTTTGCCACCTTGTTTTGTGAGGTGGCGTTTGAGGTTGAGGATTACCCATCTGAGGCGTTTTCTGGTAAGCCGTGAATCCATTATGGCCGATTTTTTTGGGCACTCTAAGTAATGTACAGACTAGATTTTTAAATATTACTTATTAATAATCTCTATATCACGACTGGGGTCAGTTAAATGAGATTCAATTACAATTACCATTGCAATTACTTAGGTTCAGCCAATTAATATTACTTTAGTCGGGATTCAATTACAGTTACAATTACTTTATCAGTTACAATTAAAGTTACTTTGGGATGGGAATAAAGGCGGCAAACTCAAGACTCATTTTTGTTCTACTGCAGATGAAATTCTAGCCTATATCATGCATATAACAGTATTCTGGAAGTGACTAGTCGCCCTGAAAGTTACCTGAATGACATACTACCTTTAGAGTCACACTCTTGTTTTTAAGTGTCACTGAAGATCTAATCCCATTATTCAAACCATTTACTGTGGCACAAGTTGATACAGACATGCAGGTACAAAGTCTGCTGTAAAGCCTACTTATTTTGTCCATATTGCATGTATGCCATTGGTCTCAGAGACACACGGTACTTGACTGACTTTGTACATACAGTTGGTGTTATAATGATTAACAATCGGACAGGTCTTAAACATGCCTGGCTGCCTGGCGATAAGATTAGTCAAAGTATCAGGAAGGATTTGGCCCTTTAGGCTTAACCCTTATCACAGTACACCTACCTACTATGTCCTTTAACACTTATGTGCAAATACATGTGTCATTTCACTGATTTGGTTTATTTGCATTTTCAGATGTAATTGGAAAAGTAACTGAGTAATTGCAATTACTTGGGTGTCAGTTACAATTACTTATCTCCAAGAAAGTTCAATTACAATTGCAAATACATGGGGAGGTATAATTATTTACTTTCAATTACAATTACAAAGTAATTGACCCGGGAATTGACCCCAGCACTGCTTTGTATTGCCTATTCATATCGAAAGTAGCACAGGACATGTTTCATTCTGGTTGTCATGGACATATGCGAGCGGGAGCTACATGTAGCAATATGGATCTGGCTTATTTTGACGCTAGACCCTTTTTAGCATTACGTCACTTTCCCAATACAGAAGGCCCCAGATCTTACTCATTGTCTAAAAGTACCATGTGGGTGTGCGTTAGTATCATCCATATCGCAACACAAAATGCTTTGAAATGGTCTGTTTTAATCATGGACACCATGTGAGAAAAACGGTGGGCAGGTAATGAGTTGATATGTATAACTCCTTGGCTAGTCACTATTAGCATGGGGAGGGGGTGAATCAGGCTTATGGTCGGCTTTCAACCACTCATGGTCATATCACTGACTGAAAGTTGGATTGGGTGGTGTATGCAGGTGTATGTGTGGTTATTTAATGTGGACCTGTCTTTTGTGGGCCGAATGATCTAAGCCCGAAAAATTTTGGGTACCAAGCCACGGATTCAATTCCGCCACATATGAGAAGAAAGGAATCACTCAGACCATTTATACTGACTCCGAGCCGCCCAGTCGGATGCCTAACTCATTAATGCCAAGCGCCAAGCCTAGAAGCGCAAACCTCCCAGTTTTTACGTCTTTGGTGTGATGCGGTCGGGGATCGAATCCCGGCCTCCCGCACCCCGAGCGGACGCTCTAACCACTATGCTACGCGCGGGTGGTGCCAGGAAAATGGCAAAGATATCGGCGACCACCACGAACTAACGTCCACCCAGCAACACAGGATGAAGATACCACGAACTACGTGTAACGTTCACCCAGCAACACAAGATGAAGATACCAGGAACTAACGTCCACCCAACAGCACAAGATGAAGACACCACGAACTACGTGTAACGTCCACACAGCAACACAAGATGAAGATACCACGAACTAACGTCCATCCAGCAACACAAGATGAAGATACCACGAACTACGTGTAACGTCCACCCAGCAACACAAGATGAAGATACCGCGAACTAACGCCCACCCAGCAACACAAGATGAAAATACCACGAACTAACGTACACCCAACAACGCAAGATGAAGTTACCACGAACAAACGTCCAACCAGCAACACAAGATGAAGATGAAGAGCGTTACCAAATTGACAAATTAACCATGGACACAGTGAACATATCCTACGTAGACCGGCCACAAATGAAACTAACAAAGAATTTGACAAGGAAAATGGTCAATATGAGAACAAAGGTCGTCAATGTCAGCAGGAAGTAGATTACCAAATAGGATCTACTGCAATCAGATGTTCCCAGGGAATATAGACTCCAGAAGAAAATAAAAACATGTCAGGAAGATAATGCTTTAATCTTCCTAACATGGAGACCCTGGAATAATTAACCCCCAGTAAGGTCAAAAGGAGCAGATAAAAGGGCAGCCAAAGTGGGTGGACTTCTTCCCAACCGGTTAAACTAGCCAAGCATCTGGTCAACATTCTAACACAAAAAGCCCACCTCCCCAAAGTAATGGACGAGAATCGCCTGATCGAACTTTGTCCATCTTGCTTCTACAAATAGGACTATTTGAAGGGGAACCCAACATGGCGTTACAAACAAAAGCCTCAACAGACTGAACTTGTGCTCAGATAAAAACAATTAAAGATCTAAACACAGCCATCCGAAGCGGGCAACATCTGGTCCGAACAATAGCAGAGATATTGCCTAGACTGGCTAACTGCCAAGTCTTTTTAAAGCCAGATGCATAATTATATGTACTAGATGCATAGGCATAGGTACTAGAATGTGATGCACGATGACGAAACCAAACTACTTACAACTATAGTCAACTCGCGGTTGCAAAATTCAGGTTTCTTCCAAAGCATTACTCAGAAATAATCCAGACATGCCAGGGACATCTGCCATCGCAGCTGATACTGGTGTCCCTAGAAGCACTGATGACGAACATGACAAGTGTGTATAGGTATTTGCTGATGCAGAAAGTCCGAAAATCTAGAATAAATCTAACCCCAGACACGTGCGTCACCAACGTTGACCAGATCAGACTTCTTCGGATAAAGCTGGACACAAGACGGCACGAAAACAATATGTTTTCAAGCGCATAGATATAAATGTATGTGCAAACACAAAGTTGCGCTGTAAAATTAGTGACATTATTATTATGAAAACCATATAGTTTACTATGATGGAAAGAATCCAAACTCCAGCAAACCCAAAGACAAAGAGGCAGCGGCTGACCTTCTGCGAACGCTAATCTTCATGTCAAACTTTATCCCAAACTTTTCCACTGACAGTTCCACTGACAGTTCCACTGACAGTACCACTGACAGCACCACTGACAATACCACTGACAGTACCACTGACAGTACCACTGACAGTACCACTGACAGTACCACTGACAGTACCACTAACAGTACCACTAACAGTACCACTGACGGCACCAATGACAGTACCACTGACAGTACCACTGACAGTACCACTAACAGTACCACTGTCAGTACCACTGACAGCACCACTGACAGCACCACCGGCAGTACCACTGACAGTATCACTGAGGAATCTCGATGGGGCGAAAAGTATGGACTACTGCACTTGCATGTACGAACAGATGGAACACGTGATACAGAAGTGTTCAACATTTCACATGCATCAGGCAAACCAAACTAAGGAACATTGCATACCACCACGCCAATGGCACCCCTTCGGAACCGATTTTTTCCATTACAACAACAGTGACTGCTATCTAATCACCACAGACTACTACAGCCTGGCCCACCAGTCGCAAAGTTCCTGTAGCAGTATTTTATTGACAATACTGCCTGCATTAGATATGACATACTTTACAGATTTTGTCCACCCTTGGCAAGCTCATATAGTAGTACATGTATTTGAATAGGATATAAAACCGATCTCTGTTACACATAGGTTAAGATAACAAATATGTCAATGGACACTTTGATTCGCAATGTAAAGGCTTGTATACGATATACATGTAAAAAGTAAACACCATAGCAGCAGCACCGCAGATATTGCAGTTTTCCGCAGTTTAACGAAACATATGTTAAAACTGATTCTAACACAAGAGTATGTACAGTCCAATGGACAAGAGTATACATCGGAGTTCATTGAAAAATAGAAATAAATGGCTTCATTAACCTGGATCATGCAATGTTACTGTTTGTTGCGAAACTGCTGGTCACTAGCTGGAAGGTGTTTATAGCTTCTGAATGATAAAACATATTCAGGCACCTTCACCAAAACGTTGGATAACTTATTAGTTATGTAATAGTCAGAGGAAGATGCATTTCCTTTACCATCTTTCACCAATGACATCCTGGGACCAGTTAGAATCTCTGGTGGTACATAACCTTGGAAGTTGGGACGGCAAGATTAAGCCAAAACTTAGATGCGTACTCAACAAAGCTAATGGGCGCTTCCCTGAAACAGTTTGACAAGAGTTCTGGAAGCTCTAGCACGCAACAATACAGAGTAGAGATTATTGTACATGAATCACATTTCTTGATTCCCTTTGCCTTGAGAAAAGAATAAACAAATGTAACAGTACACAAACCCACAACAAAGAATATGATTTCAAATGCCAAGCTAACGAATTAACCCCTTTAAAAAATAGATCATCTCTTCCTTGCAGAACACAATGGTGGTATGCGCGCATGCATGCGCTCCTAGTTAATGCAGTTTATTGATTTCTTTTCAGTTTTCAGACACTTGGCACAAGTCACCCAGCATATATGTGTACATTATGAAAACGCATGAGTACCACAAAACGTCGGGAATTGACTGGAATATTTAACATCTCTGCAAAGTTGTCGACGTGACCTGACAGGTCGTGGTAGTGACAAACACATAGCGGATCCTCACCTTATGACCACCTCACAATAAAGAGTCCTTTCAACACGATCAATACAGTGCAGTTCTAACAGTGCATTTTAAAAACTGGTTAACTATTCTAAACTAGGAAGTCTTTCATTTTGCCCGATGGTTAGATATAACCTTTGTACAATTCTGTAGGCTTTCTTACACTGCTGATCACAGTACAAGGAAACAAGTTGACCTTTCAAAGCTGGGTCAGACTGAGTTTGAGTAGCATCAGAAAGAAGACCGTATATTAATTAAGACCCTCATGGCCATGCTGACTGCGTCGTTACTAGCAGTGAAGAAATGTGCATCCAAAATAGCAATGGGTGAACAAAATATATTTACAAGTTAACAAAAATATTTACAAGTGATCATTATGTGTACTCGGCTGCCTGTATAACAATTACGATTTCAACAATTAAACTGGGATTGTCCAAGTCCCTAAGGTGGGCATACTGACTGTTTATTTAAATATCAAAAACTCTCAAATTTACATAAACTACCCAGATACTCTCTCGGCGTAGTTGTGTATAAATTTGTGCTTTCAATTAGATTGGTTACAACATGTTCCCAACGCGAATAAGTCTTACTCGTACGCAGTTGCTGAATTACTACATCGCAAAGATACTTTGTTTGAATTTGAAAACACTAGTCGTCAGTGCTTTAACTGGTTAGTAACGAAACTACATGTATGGTGTTTCAGAAGCACAAAGGACCGCAGCAATATGCCCTCTTCTGTTACTCTACATAATTATTACGATGTACATTTGAGGTGAGGCAAAATTGATGGGTTTTGCTGCTTTGCCTAACATGGCCTCATGAATAAACATTCATAGACCCATAGACAAAATGAAATTGTCGCAGCAATTGGTCATGTGGCTGGTAGGTAAGTGAGGGTAGGCGAAGAACTTTCAAAATTAGCACAGAAATCTGCGGAATTTTTAAAGTAGCAGCAAACATGTCAACGTTCCAGTGCACTACTTAGAGTTATTGCGAAAAAAATGCTAAGTACCATCGTCATTGTCAGTGGAGTAGTGTCGGTGGTGTGACAACGAATAGCAGTACTAGTGTCATTGTCAGTGGAGCAGTGTTGGTAGTGTGACAACGTAATCTGTGCAATAGCAGTGTCATTGTCAATAGAGCAGTATAATTGGTAGAGCGGCAATGTAATCTATGTAATAGCAGTACCATTGTCAATGGAGCAGTACAACTGGTAGAGCGGCAACGTAATCTGTAGAATAGCAGTAGGACTGTTATCGTAGCAGCGTAACAGAGCAGCGTGATCTTTAAGTTAGAGCGAACATTGTAGGAACATTGTAGGAACATTGTTACAGAGTGGCAACGTGACTGTGAACAGAACAGCTTAATTGTGGTGAACAGATTATTGCCGTGCTCTGTACTTCTGGGCTACCGTAAGAAACTTATAAACCGATCATAATGTTAATGTCACAAATAAAGGTCATTGCGGCCCTGTGAGCCCTGTGTCAAGATGCATTACATTGTGTATTCGCGACATTCTGCACACTATTTTTCAATCTTCGTGCAATCCAAGGCGTGTAGTCGACAACCGACCATAACAATTTATTCAGAGATAAACTGCCTGCGTTACTCCACTTTCCGCATCAAGCATGCCTAGCCGGTGGCCAAAAGAATGCATGTACTCTGACGTTGACGTAAACAGAAATGCAACAATGCACAAGCCCGCAGAAAACAATATACTTTCAATACTAACTTTATATGCAAATAAAAATAATTTCTCACCAGTTATCAATTGCCTGCTTTACTCTTCCCAATGACAGATACGTGGCTGATGGTCCAACAATTCTGCGGAGCTTGGGGAAACCACGGCTAATGTGTACATCAAGCCTCCGCTATTACATGAAACATATTCTCTGTAAAACTTATATAATCCGGGAACATGGGATTGGGTTGGCGGAGTCGAGCCACCACCTATATTTGGCTTAGAAGTTCCTTCCTTGTAGGCACAAAAGGCCTGTGCCATAAGGTTTGCAGAGAGTGAGATCACGGACAGAGGAAGCAGGGCAGATCAGCCTTAACCTACATCGACTTGTTTAGGAAAGATACCGACATCCCAGCAGAGGAGCTCAGCAACTGCATGAGAGACAGGACAGTGTGGCGGTCCGTCACTGCTCGAGTGGACAGATGACCGCTTGCCATAAGAAGAAGAAGAGATCACGGTGTCAGTCGGAATGCCCAGCTATCGAGTGGAAGGGAATTGTTGGTGAAAAGGAAACATACTAGCCATTGCGTCCTGATTGATGGCACTGAGAACGACACTGGCGTCACAACTGCTAGAAACATCATCCTCCTCAAGCGGCCTGCTCATCCAGTGGTATCCCAACAGAGATGGCCCAGTATACATGGCGTCCACTCCGCCACAATTGGCACAAGAGCCATTCAGTGCGTGCAGTCTGACGTTGTCAACATGGAATTGGGAGTTCGTTGTGCCCAGGACTGCTGTTGTATATCCGTCTGAAAAGGAGAAATACATATCTATATAGTACTTTATATTACTACATATCTCAGTACTGCATTCAACTGCCATTGGACAACTAAGTAGCGCTCGCTTTCATTTACCTTTTATACACACCTACACGCAGCCGCGTTGTTTGCCATGCAGTTACAGTGAAACCTGCTTTGAGAGATCACTGCCATGAGAGACCACCTGCCTTGAAGGACCACCAGGTTTTGGCAGAGAGTCCTACATTTCCGTGTTAATGAACCTGTCACCAAAGACTACCTGTCGTGACTGATACTAAGCCAATATATATTAAATATAGTATGGTAAACATAAATAAAGAGGTGTCACGTACTTTTACTGTAATTTGGTTTAGCCCAAAAGGCGGCCATTGCCACGTCTATCCCATCTCTGGGCTCATTTGAGCGTAGGACTCCGTTCCCCATATTTAATAACAATCTTAATATATGTCAGGCCAAGTGTTACAATGAAAGCAAATTGCCTTCCTGGTTGCACCGCATGGGCCACAAACACACACATATTAAGCCGATCCTCCCACTAAAGTCCACAAAGTTTATCACAATATTGGCCATGTTTGTATGGAAAATCTTTTTAATAAGGCAGATCAGTTTTACAATACCAGATGTGTGAAGCCATTAGAACCACCATGATCTTTTAATACAATCACGTACAGTATACAGGTGTAATTCTTTTACATACCAAAGCGGAAAAGAGTGGCATCTTTTAGGTCGTGTTTTAAAAAGATGCACTAAGTGTTGAAGACTTTAAAGTTGTGATACGGACATGGAATGGCATCAGTGTAACACATACATGTGTTTTACAAAGAATGTGAAGGTGGTATTTGTGTATTCTCATAACTCATACTATCGACTCATTTCGTTCATGTTTCGCCTGAAATTGTTACATAACTGTACGTCATATCATTGTCCGCTCGATCAATAGTGCTGGTCAATGATGTTATCTGTTATATATTGATCAGACCAACGTTAAATAAATTTTTATCTTATCTTATTTTATCTTATCTTATCCCCCTCCCGGACCGTCCCCGTAGCTTCGTGGTTAGAGCGTCCACGGACGGGAACCGGGAGGCCGAAGTTCAAACCCCCGACCGCGAAACACCAAAGAATCCACGTAAAAACGGGAGGTTTGTGCTTCTCAGCTTGGCGCTTGGCATTAATGAGGTAGGAAACTGACTGGGCTGCTCGGAGCCAGTATAATGGTCTGGGTGATTCCTTTCTGCTCACATGTGGTGGAACTGAGTCGGTGGCTTGGCACCCAAACACTGTTGGGTGTAGATCGTTCGGCCCAAACAAGACGGGTCCAAACGAACTCACCACACCTCTACCTGCATACACCGCCAAATCCAACTTGCAGTCGGTGATATGATCTTCAGTGGTTGAAAGACGATTTTAAGCCTGATACCCCCCCCCCTTACCACCCCTACCCCCTCACTTCCAGCCCACACGCATGCTGGAAGATCTTAACCCTTGGTGACCCATAGCAATATCGGTTCCAAAAGGCCTAAATAGATTGTTTATATCTGTGGGCTTTTTACCAGGATCTTCAAAAAAAAATCAATTTACTCATTACTTATACATTATAATCAAGATGAAAATTATGCCGGCAAACTAATCAATAAGGAGAAAGAACACAAGAAAGGAAAAGAGAAATGAAAACGACAGATAAAAATAGAACAAAGAAAGGAAAGGAAAGGAAAGAAAGAAAGAAGCGACACGCCCATGTGGCTTGACTCTCTGCTTGACTTTCTCGTGGAATTACCAACTTATCATTTGATGCAATAGATAATAAATATAAACGAAGAAATATCAGAGGCACTAAGTGAAGAATAAACCATAACTGAAAGTAAGAAAGAAAGAAAGTAAAATAAAGAAAGATGAAAAGAAGAGAAGCAAGGAAGGAAGACCATCGTATGCGTCACCATTATGTTCATTGTCATAGTGACGGTAGCCATAAAATACATGTACTTAGGATAAGATAAAGGTTTACTGGCAACCATAAAATTATAATTTGCTTTACACAATAATACAAAGGTTAATTTGAGCAAAGACGCCGACATATAACACAGAATCTGTCATATATGCTGCTAACAGCAAAGAGTATTTTATAATACTTTACCAGTCTGGAAGTGCTGCTCGCCTGTCGATACCAGTAGTATAAGTTAAGGTGAATTCCTTAGGTGATCTACTAGCCCCCGGTCGATCCTTCTACTTTACTGGGGTATAGCCCTTAGGTCCTCCCCCCCGAGCTCGCTAGTCG
>JAAUYG010292355.1_pt1 | contig 10626 bp, 4 predicted proteins | sample 7278091 | NCBI WGS metagenome assembly JAAUYG01 (sample SAMN14350201, study PRJNA611818) | marine sediment metagenome | isolation source: surface marine sediment (0.6m) | place: French Polynesia: Moorea | collected 2018-08
ATCTCAAAAATGGCTGGTCGTAGAGCGAAACGGATTGAGATTTGGGCCTTGGGGTGAGTATTCAGTATGCACAGGGTACTTTGACACGTAAGTGCTAAGGTCGTTCTAGGGTCATTCGGTGCATTTCCGATTCTCGAAAAACCTGTATCTCGAAAACGGCTGGTTATAGAGCGAAACGGAGTGAAATTTGGGCATCGGAGGTGAGTATTCAGTGTGTACAGGATACTTGTGAAGTTAAATGCTTCATTTAATTCTGGGGGTCATTCCGTGTATTTGCGATTTTCAGAAACCTTGTGCCTCGAAAACGGCAGGTCTCATAGTGAAAGATACATATAGATGTCTATGTTATCCAGTTTATGTGGTCATTGTCTTCCATCGTGTCAACCAGAACGCCAAGCCCTTGGGCTTCTTGTTATTGATGGCTCAAGAATCTTCTAGAAATCGATGATTAAAGTCTTTTTCTACAAATTCACATGATTCATTCGGGATTTCTCGTTGGACTAGATGGACACGAAATTTCCTAATCCCACCAACGGATACGGTGAAGTTGGACTGTTTGACATTGAATCATCCATTCACTCTTACTGCCAAACTGAATACTTAGAATTTAGATTTTGGCCAGCATAAAATCTTTAGAAGAGTCTGCATTGCTATCTTTTCAACAGTTTATTTTTCCCATTCACAATTATCCTTTTCGTGGATAGTTATCAGACTAATATTGTGGTTCCAATTAACTTGCAAGGAAATGATTTTGGTCGGGTTTCTATTTAAACTTCAGGTTTCGCTTATTAGCAATTAAATGATTTTATGGATTGTTAAACTGTATCTGCTATCGTTTCGTTTCGTGTCCCCAAAATCTAATGATACGAATAATTATTTATTTCAGAAAAGAAGCATAATGGCAGGAGCCTTTGCGTCGGCTTTTTCTGCGGCACTAAGTGCTGGGACAACCCTTGGCGCTACCTCATTGGGCAACCTGTTGAATGGCGTCAACTACAGTGTCAAGTGTGGTATTGAAATTGAGAACTGGACCAAATGGACACTGGACGAGCCCAGTACCTATATGAATCGTGGCTATGTTTCTACACCAGCAAAGACTATATTGCCTGGCAGTAAGGAAGCGGTTGTGACACACAAAGCGGGTGGCACTGCTACTGGAACGAGTGGGACGGTGGCCTGGAACCTGGGCGATACAGGAAAAAAAGTTATTGTGATGTGGTCTGCCCCTTTCAACCACGATCACTATTCAAACTGGCTGGCTGTTGATGTCCAGGCGGAACACACTAAATACGATTTTGATCGTATGTACAAAGGTAATAGGAGAAATGGGTGGGAAGGGATTATGAGCCCCTATTTCACATGTATATATAAATGGTTATTCTGGGTTCTTATTCCTTAGGTGGTCATTCCAGAAGAGATACGCGTTCTGTATCCTTGTCAAGGAGTTACAGGTCAGAAGTCACTGTATGGCCCTTGTTCGGTTTAAACAGAGGCAGTGTAATAATTTTAAAATTATTATAATTAAAATTATAAAATCTGTAGTTATTAGTTATAGCTTCCATTAGTTGCTATATTATAATGTAGCGAATAATGGACACACGAAAGGTGAGAGACCTTCGTTATTGTTACGGTAAAAGTCTTAAACCATTCCAGAGTTCTGTTACTACGAGTTCCCAACTGAAAACCAGTATGTTGAAACAAAGAAGTTTAATAAACTATTTATTAATTATAACGAACGTTCTTGCAAGGTGAACCATATTGAAGCACAACATGTACAAGATTTCACTGTATCAAACCAAGTAGTCCCCAATACATACGATTTTACAACATTAATACCTTAGACGTTTTCTCACCTTTAGGTTTTCTCACCTTTAGGTACTCTGCATCTCAACATTAATACCAGGTGATACAATATACAGAGATTATACTTACATAGGTTGAGTGTATACAGCAGCTGAGATGTCCGTTATACAATAGCGTAGACTTCTGACACAAATGGCGTATCCTGCGATGCGATGACACTCATGCGTTAATCCAGGGAATGATTGTGAAGTGAGATCAGTTCAGGTCTTGAGATAACACAATCGTGCTCCAGGCACTAGGCAGCTTCCTTAGACGTTTTCTCACCTTTTGGTACTCTGCATCTCAAGTAGAGGTTCACTGGCTTCCGCACCAGTTACTTAGGCGACTTCTGCAACTTCTGTCTCCAGGGCGACCAATCACTTATAATAGTAACTTGGAGATTTTTTTTCGTCAGGCAGCGACTATCACAAAGAATCTTCTGTTATTACAGTCCTCCAGGGGCTCTTCTGGTTAGCCCCAATGTCTCTGGATCCTAGCCGTACTCAATGACAGACGAACAAAGAACCCTCTGTCCAGTATTGTGACTTCCCCGTCAGGGACTGTTCTCAGTCTACTTCACCAGTAGAACTGTTCTGTATATACATATTGACACAAATTCTCGTTTCCATACCATATAGCTATATAGCCAGCTACAATCACCATGCTTGATTAAGTTCTCACAGGAACCAGGCTTCAGACGACTATCAGTGCACTTCCTGGACTTTCTCCAGTATTTATGACTTATCTGAGTTTCAATGTCAATCTGTCGTCTAGTCTGCATGCCTCAGTCTATTTCACTGTTGCCGTCTATTTACACCATTGTTCACAGATCGAGAAGAGCTCCAATATCCAGTCTCAGCTACGGTAAACTTCATGTTATTTAACATGACTCAGACAAACAACAACTTTTATCCATGTACAAAGTCTATGTTGTACAAGTACAAGTCTGTGTTGCTTTACGTTACCCCTTGAGTATTGATTAACCTTAATAAACCTTGTTCCCGTAGCCGTGAGATTGAGAAAAAATGCCAAGGTGATGTAAATCTCATTATCACTCATTCACTCATTCGAATCCGATTTGACACATTTTTAGTGACCATTCACAAGAGGATACCCCACTAATTAATACATTGCCTTGAATCTGATTGATCATGCGCCCAGTGTCAACCCATATTTACTCCCGTTCACGCCAAACCTTTTCTTTTTGGGGTTGCCTGCTCTAGTACTCCCCGAAGCAGTGCACAACAGAGCGCCGTTTATAAATAGCAGCAGTGGCTGGGGCAGACACAAGGAGCAATCCAGCTACGTGGGTCACAAGGAACAGTGCTGACGCTGCGCTTAATGACCAGTGCCTAGCTGACTATGAAGCCAGGCTGAGGTAGGAAGACTTGGCTCTGCTAAATCTGAAAGCCACGTCAGGAGCCAGTTTCCATGGTCAATCCTGGTCATGTGGCTCAACCAGGGATAGCGGTCAGGAAAGACCTTCCTCTTGCAGGAGATCCCGCCAGTCCATGGACCTGGGTGCGCATACAGGAATGGTTGTCTCACTGTGACTGGTATGAGGGACCTGAGTGGCAAATGACTGTTCATCTCCTTGGGCTGGATCAGTATGGTGTCCACAGTATCCAGCTGCCGACTGGGTACCTGTCAGGCCCCAACCCCTGGTATATCACACTCAAATGCAAGACTTTCAAGGGGAGGACAGTATTACCTGGGACAGCTTCTTCAACTAAGGTCAAAGAGCTGTCTCGTTTTATCACTGGAATGAGCAAGAGGCCAGCGCAAGGCCTGAACTTATCTTCTGTGTACAGGGCTGGCATACGTCACGCATGCTCCATTCCCACCCTATATGTGTGAAGAACGGAAAGCCCTTCTAATGGAGCGCTTTCAGCCATGGGACCTAGAAGTTATCCAAGAGGAGGACATGATTCATACCCAAGGACATAAACCTGACTGGGATCCAGATGATGAGGAGTTAGGGATAGTTCACTGCCTGTGTGGAGAGTTTTGGTAACAAATGGAGTTAACCCTGTTCGAACACTCGATTGGATGCAACTGCAGCCCCAGCGTGAAAAGTTAGCAGTAACCATTAATGAATACAAAGACGTGTTGAGTAGTGGGCCAGCAGATATGGGACAGACTGGAGTAGTCACGCAATGCACTGAACAAAAGTGCACCGTCCTACACGTTTTCCACCCAGACGACTTCCCACCACTAAACAAAATGTGGTAAAAAAGGTTGAAGTCCAGAAAATGCTGGACAAAGGAGTTATAGAGCCATGTGAGAGCAGTTGGGCCAGCCCAGCTGTGCTAAGTACCAACAAAATGGCTCAACTAGATTCTGTGCGGACTATTGTAAAGTCAACAAAGTTATACTCAAAGACGGCTACCTACTACCGCGAGTATATGACACACATGATGCCCTTCATTGTGTGCAATATTTCAGTACTCTGGATTTACATTCCGGGTATTGGCAGGTAAATATGGACCCGAAGGGCATCAACAAGAATGTGTTTATCACATGCCAAGGATTGTTTTGCTTTACACTGATGATCTGTGGTTTGTGCACTGCACCGACCCTTGAGCAATTCAAAAAGCTGTTCTCTCTCGGCAGAATTGGAAGATTTGCCTAATCTATCTGGACTACGTGATAGTCCATGGCGGAAACTTTATGATGCATTGATCAGACTCAAATTAGTTTGGCTATGCATCAGAGAGGAAAACTTCAAGCTGAAGCCTTCTAAATTTTGTCTTATTTTGTCTTATGTTGGGCAGTTGCCCTTCTTAGGACGCTACATAACATGTGTTGGGCTAAAATCGATCCCATGAAAACTGCCGCTGTGCAGGACTGCAGATTGTAAAGGATGTGAGAGCCTTTGGGGGATTGACGTCATATTGTAGGCGATATATTCCATAATTTTGCCTCTGGAGCAGCCCTCCTGACAGGTTGATAAAGAAAGATGACAAACTTGCTTGTGATAGTGACTGTGACCAATCCTATCTTGCAGTCAAGAAAACTTTGGTTCAGCCACCAGTCTTGGCATATCCTATGAGAGATGGACCTTTAGCCATCTCCACGAATGCCAGTGATACTGGGATGGGCGCTGTACTGGAACAGGAGCAAAAGGAGGATGGTTGGATGGTTGAGAGAGTTATTGCATACAGCTCTAAAACCCTCAACACTAGCCAGCAGCGACAATGAACTGTCAATAAGGAACTGCTCACAGTGGTGACTGACGTGGAACACTGCAAGTATTACTTAACTGGGAGACATATCACAGCTGTGACTGATCATGCCAGCCTTAGCTGGCTCAGAAATTTAAAGAGCCAGAAGATGTGGAAGCACCATGAATCACTTGGCTTCAGCTATTTGATTTTAAGATCGTGCATAGGCCTGGCAAACGCCATAGCCATGCTGACAGGCTGCTGTGGAAAAATCTCATCTTTGTTATAGCGTTACGTGTCCTGAATGTACCCTACTCCTACATCAGATTATATTACCTCGTAGGACGACATGGTGATAATGATAATGGTGACCGAGTTGGATCCATATCTGGGCCACTTGGATGGTTACATAGAGCTATTGGTATGGATGATAATTCCAGTCTGTTTCATAATCCCCTGGCTTTTTGTGCCATCAACCTGTGAGAAAGCTGTTTCGTCAGAGCTATTCTGGTCTATGGTCACCACCCTGATAAGGCTGAGGAAGGCACAGGCCATTGATCAACAGTCATGCCAAAACCATAGAGCCTGTCATAAAAGTATGTCGATGTTTGCTTCAGAGTTAGAGTGACAGTCAAATCTTGAAGAGCGGGGCGTACTCTCTAAGCTCTTATAGATTTGTCTAATACAGATTGCTCAAGCACAACGGCAATGTCCTAATTTGAAGCTGGTTATGGACATCGACCTGATATAGATGAAAAAAATAATAACACTGAGCATGCTAATTGGATGTGCTGCTGTCAGCTGGGATAATGGGATAATTTCTTACTACGGCTCTACAATACCAGCGTTAATAAGTTGGATACAATCAATAACATGGATATGCTGAACAATTCATTAACAGAGCTTCTAATTTGTATGATTTTCCTAATTTAATTATCGTTATTATAAGAGACAAACTATTGCTTGATTGTGAAGTTATTCTATAGCTGAAAGAGGTAAATCATCATTTAACACTCGTGACAGATTGTGATGATTTCAGGAATTGGAAGCAGAATTGTACAAATTATATTGCTGGCAAGTCGGGAGCAAATTAATGTTATTTCAGGTAGGAAGTGATCATAATTAAGGATCTTGCCAAAGCACCTAATAGCACCTAACGGATATAGATGCGACACTTTTCTGATTTGTGAACTATGTCTGCTGAATTCTAATAAACAGAGATTGGTAAAACTATAGAAACATGATAGCTCATAAAAATCTGTCATGGTTTGCTGATGAACATTAGACACCCTTGTGGTAGTATTGCAGGGGATTTAATAATATTTTAGAATATTTTTCTTGATACTGTGAAGGTGATTGAATCCTTATGACTACTTTCAGTGATGTGCGCTTCACCAGTGGCATACACAAAAGTCACTCGGCTATTTGCGCGTGTCTTTTATGGTGCAATGCCTGGACATTTGTCCAGGTGTGGTTATGAACACGTTATGGGGAATCCCAGAGTTACAACCATATGGTGGTGATAGTTGAATGGGTGGAGAAAAAGTAGATGAGGGCAAATTCAAGTAGAATTGGTAATTATATTATTACCTTTGGGGCGTACTTGTTAAGATAATGTCATTTAAAAATATTAATATGGTCCCATATTTAAAAAAGCGAAAACAGAAAAAGAAAAGCAATGCAAACAGCACATCAGGCCCTTTCACACAAGGATTAACCCGAGTTCTGGCTCATATTTTACTTTAGCATTATGTAAGGAATTAGAAGTCAGAGCAAAGCTTCAAAGATGAAACGTATATTTTGTACTTTAATTTTTGAAATTCACATTTAAATTTAAAAAAATGTTATGTTTTTGATGTTGCTAGACATGGCCTGATGAATGTCCTCATTTTTGTGACTGTTTTCGCTTTGTGATATTAGAGAAGAACCCAAACTTTTACCCATACACTCTTGTATTACATCCAGTAGGAAACTTAATAAAAATCAAAAGTTTAACATTTAAAAAAAAAGAAGCAAAAGTCTAAACGTATGGCGGAAAGAAGGCTGTCTGCAAAATTTGGTGTTGATCCTTGCAATGGTTTAGCCTACAAGAAAGCATGGTTTACAAGAAAACACATTTGACAGATGGACCACCGACCATGGACAACTGAGGTATGATGGAAGCTTTCAACATTTCATTAGTTATGCCCCATAGAGTCAAATGGGTATATTTAACATGCATTTTTGTTTTTTGAAACAGGTGATGACTCGAAATTCGCACGTGGTGAATACTACCGCACCAGTAATACCATTACCCATCGTGCTGATAACGTGGAGGTGTCTGGCTCTATGGGCACTAACCACACGCCCACGGTCAGCATCATTGTCAAACCGAACAATCCAGAAGACCTTGCACCAGCTCTCAGGGAAGTGTATGAAGGAATGAAGAACAATTAAGTATAACCTGAAAACAAGAAAATAAGTCAGACCACATGACCATATATTTTACACCAACATATAACGATGTGTGTATATGAAAAGACATTGTTTCAGTTTGGGAAGGCACCAGCAGAGGACCTAGATCCATATGAGACTCGACGTTTTCATGCTTCTGGATTGAATGAACACTACAATAGTTTAAGAACCACTGTTTTGTCTGATATAATAAATGAATACGATCATGAACTGTATGAATACGATCATGAATTGAAGAATAAGGTGGATGAAAAGTAAGCATTTAACCTCCAATTACGTGTTGTATAAATATGGCGAGTGGCATGTTACAACTAACAGAAAGAATATGCATTATAGTATCACAAGTGCAAAACATGACGTATAATGACACGCATTGTTTGCAATGCTCACTCATAAATCTGGCATCTGCCAAATATAAAGATACATCTCTTCAGAAAGATTTCAAATGACATTTTACATTCACCTCACAATGCTTTTTGATATCTGTGTATAATTTGTAACAGGACAATGGCCAACAGCACTATTAAGTGCTGTGTAAGATTTAAGGTAAATTTCAGTAGACATATATAATAAGAGTGATAAGATATAAATAAATTATTAAATGGTGATGGTAATGTATAATAGCAGTATAACTAGTATTATACCAGATCGTATGATATGATAGCAGTAAATGTAATGTTGGTTGTAACACATGATTGTATATAATGGTGGTGGTGGTGGTGGTGGTTCTACATGAAAATGGGAACGTTTTGCAGATTTATCATACACATAACTGTATAGCATTTCTTGATATATAGATATATAATCACATTGGTAAGAGACAGTAATAGTAATGGTTTCTATCACATAGGTATAGCTGGTACTAAATTATACACGGGAGTTACAAAACAACTGCATACAGTGTCAATATAGTACCAATGGCACATGAGTTCAGATAGTTGTGTTCCATTTTTGCGACCTAGCTTACACTTCACCGACCTTTCAGATCAGGCAAGTCATTTTATTGTCCAGATGAATAAAATGGTCAAGCTTGTACTTGGGCTTATACTATGTTTGTTTTGTTTGCTGCCTCTAGTTCATGTAAGTGTACTCAACAAGAATCTAAATGAAAAAACAAAGAATCTAAATGATGCTACCCTGGCAGACTTGGACATTTGTTTATTAATATTCACAATATTATAGCTGATACTATTATTACCATATGTGATAATCAGATCCCGTTCATGAGATATAAGATACTGCAAAACGCTATCTCAATATACAATATCTTTTATTTCTAAATACAGTTACTGTGACAACTTTAGATCTATGAAGAAGTAAAAAAATACAATACATCCAAAACGGCAGGTGGTAATAAAGGCAGCCGTCATACGGTGGTTTCACAATGTTCTGCTTAAACTTTGAAAACTTATCCAGAGAAGATTTCGCACTTTAGGATTTCGCAATAAGGAACTTTGATATCTACCATCACAGTTTTTAAATCACTTATTTGGGTACAAGGTAAACCTCCTGATTGATTATGCCCTTGTCCACCCTAGGTAATGCTGCTCTGGTTACCTGGCTGTTTAATGGCCCCAGCCTAATTAGAGTCCAACCTCCTCATGTAGTATGAAGTGTTGACTGGAGTAGCTTCCAAGTGTATAACCTACTTCTTGAGGTACAATTAGACATGCAGACTGGCTATGGCCCAAGTTCACCCTTAGTACTGCCATTCCGGTTCTCTAAGGGTCTCAGGTGACAGATGTAGAACGCCCTCCTCCACTTACAAAGTGTTCAATGTTGACCAGATTAGATTCGATGATCGTACATTAATTATTTGAGTAAAAAAGTAAGAAACCCTAATTGACTATGCCTCAGGTCCACCCTTGACAATGCTGTTCTAGATGCCAGGCTTTCTAAGGGCCCCAGACATTAGATGAAGAAAGACTTCCCACGTCCTAAAGTGTGAAATTTGAATGGATAAACTTTTATAGACTTCGTAACGTATATCTAGGCTTGAACACAGATTAAAAATTTAGCCACCGTTCTAAGTCATTCCAATATGAACGGGTCTGACATAAACACTGTATCACAGGAAATAAGTTACCTGTGTAACTATATATTTCCACTGCCGTAATGTTGCAGATATTACTTGCCGATACCTACCGGTTTAGGGCTTGCCTCGTGTCATATTTGCTAAAGAGACGGCTTACCTTATCTATAGGGTAATCTACTGCCTTTTTGGAAGCGGAGTTTCCCATTCGAATCTGTGAAAATGCAAAAGCACACTAACACGTAACTTTTTACACTGAATTTGGCTTGGATAAGACTGTAGATGAGTCATTTTGTGGCCAACAGCTGCATCTGAAGAGCATGCCTATCGTAATACCCTGAATTTACAGGCGACTGTTATTGGTTTACCATGCTGCCGGTATAGAGTGTTTACTGGATTCCACTCCACCGAAAGCTGTTTATCATGCATCACAAGAAGCATGCAGGCAAGAGGGGCAGTAAATAGTTTCAGAAATAACATCAAATGCCCAGTTACATGTGAGCACAAAAAAGTGATTTATGCCACATCAAAAGTGGAGAGACAGAGACAGCAGAGAGAGACAGCATATGCAGTCAGTGACAACAAACTTCTCGAGTGCTGTCGTGGACTTGGTTAGGTCCAGAAGCTGTGGTGGACGTCACTGTGGTCACTGACGTTGATGTCACGGTGCTGACCATGGTGAGGCCAGCGGAGACAGACAGAAAAATTGTTATAGCCATGGTGCCAGACAGCACATAACTTACTTGAGTTGAGGGAATTGTAACGGGTAGCAATTCACACCCATCACCCCAGGGCCTCGCATGGCCGTTGGTGGACCTTTCACACTTACAACATCGGTGTGTAGACATGGTTTGAAGCAGATAAATAAAAGTTAAGAAATGGCTAATGCAAGTCTTGGACGCGAGGATTCCCAGACGATGTGTACCCCTAGAGAGTAAGGGTGGTGAATGAGGGAAGAAGAGCAGCGGCCCTGAGCTGAGAGGGAGTTAGTTGAGCTTGTGGTTTTTGGATAGTGTAAGCACTGGGCAGTGATAACCGTGATCGATAATATTACATGTGCATGTGCATAATGTGGGGCTGGATTTTGTCTATCATATGTCAATAATAATAATAATAATAATAATAATAATAATA
>JAAUYG010089931.1_pt1 | contig 10625 bp, 7 predicted proteins | sample 7278091 | NCBI WGS metagenome assembly JAAUYG01 (sample SAMN14350201, study PRJNA611818) | marine sediment metagenome | isolation source: surface marine sediment (0.6m) | place: French Polynesia: Moorea | collected 2018-08
AGCTGACCTGCATCCTGACCACTGGAGGTGGCTGAAGATGACCCCCCCCCCCTCAAAAAAAAAAAAAAACTCCAACTAGTGGTGATAGCTAAAAATGGCCCCAATGCAGCCAAATCAATGACCATGAAGATCATGAAGATAATCCCCCCTATTTCCCAATCAATGGTGACAGCTGAAGATGAACCTTTTGCACCCCAGCCACTAGTGATCTAGTGACTACACCCCAGGCAGATTTAGTGGCTGAAGATCGTCCCTCTGCACCCAACCAGTGGTGAATGCTGATGACACCTCTGTGCCCCAACAAGTGGTGAATGCTGAATGACCCGCCTGCGCCCCAACCAGTGATGATGGCTAGTGATACCCCCTATGCCCCAACCAGGTGTGATGGCTGCATGAGGATGAGCCCCCTGCACCCTAAGCTAGCAGAGTGATGAAAATGACCCATCTGCACCCTAGCTAGCCAGTGGTGACTGCCGAAGACTTCGTTGCTCCCCACAGTACCCCAACAAGCTGGGAAGATGTAATCATTCTCCCTGAAGCTAGTCTGTGTGGATTGTTTGTGACAAGTATGACAATTGGTATAATTCGCTGCTATGAGGTCCCAAATTTAAGAAAGCCAAGATATGGCAGAATTGTTTTCTGATTGTAAGTAGACTGTTTTATATGAAAGACTCAAAGAATGTGACTGTATATATAATGTATATTTCCTTATATAGTAAATATATGCATACAAAACATCCTATGATTAGAACTTTCTTTTTACTTCCCATGAGTTCCTAGTTGCAAGCAGATATATCCCCCTGCATGTAACTACTGTACCCCAACTCATGACCAGAATGAGAATCCCAGTGGCGGAATTGAGTCGGTGACTTGGCACCGAAAATCTGTCTGATGTAGATCTTTGGCCCAAACAAGAGGCCCAAATTAACTCACCACACCTACACCCGCATGCACCACCGAATCAAACTTGTTGTATTCAGAGATCTGACAATGAGTGTTTGAAAGCCGAATTTAAGCCCCACTCCAAGCAGTTTCCATAGTGAACACAGTCAAGAACTTATTGTTCAGGCATCTGCTTTGTACTTTTATCTATCATGATATAACATCAACTGGATCAAACTGTGTTCACCTTGGGGCATGTAAAAGAGTGCTTATATTAGATACAGTTACATCGTTTGTTGCACTTGTATCAGACTGTCTTCATCTTTGAACATGTAGATGGGTGCTTAGATGTATTTGCAGCTAAGTGATCATAGCTCCAAAACCTCATTAGCATAAATGTAAAGGCATCCCTGCACACTGAATGCTGTAAGATTTGACGCAGTTTAATGTTATAAATCTGATGTACCGGTATGCAAGATGTTATATTCTCCTTGACTCACCACTCCCCATTTTGATGTACATGTAGAAGGCTCTGTGCCTGATGCAACATATTAGGTTATATATTGTATCTCTTTGGCTATCCCATAGTGGTTCACATAAATATAGCCATGATTCGACTGAAAATAAAAAAGATGGGGCTGTGTAGTCAAGCCAGAATAATGCATGATATTGTGCAAGTCATGCCCATAAAACTCCTAGTCCCAAGCAAATACAATCGTACCCCACCTCAAGGATATTTTCGGTATCAGCAGGGACTATATGTACAGTGGAACCTGGAATTAGGGACACCCAAGGGACTGGGGAAAAGTGTCCTGAATTCTGAGGTGGTCTTATTTCTCAGGTCCATTCCCATGTACTGAATATAGTTACGGACTGAAGCAGCTGTCCTTAATTCTCAGGGTGTCCCTATTTCTCAGGTGGTCTTAAAGACAGGTTTCACTGTAGTTCAGATTTCTGAATATTTTTTGTTTCTATAAAGCAAAACCATCCTCTGTTCATGAGTCCATCATAGACAATTTTCACCACTATCTCCATCAATTATATTTTGTACTAAAAAAATATGTGCCATAGTACAGAAGATCAGTAAACAAACTCTTGAATTAATTTCTCTAGAATGAACCAAGGGTTAGTATATTTCCCAATATCCCGGCCCAATATCCAGTACAGTGAAACTTGAATATAAAGACCACCCTAGGGACCAAGAAAACATGGTCCTTATACATAGGTGGTCTTTATATGCAGATTCAATAACATGGAAAGTAAACAATGTATACCCTAGTGACCTGTAAAATGTGGCTTTTATAAGCAGGTGGTCTTTAGAGCAGGTTTGACTTTATAGCTATTTATCAGATGCCAAATTTTCATATTACAATGCATATTTAGCTATAGCTTTTCTATGTATGCTGGTATGACCAATTTACACATGTGAAAACAGCACAAACTTTGAGCGTCTATATTTGTGTGTCATAATCGTATGCTCAACAATTTAGGGTTATCCCATTAAGAGTATAGGGGGTGGATCTGACACATTTTCAACCTCCCCTCGTAACATATTTCAATTAGTTTTAATCCCCTCCTACAACAAAATTTCAATTCTTCTCAAGATATACACATGTACTGTGATGAATTGTTCTGCGCCCAGTTCTGCACCCCGTACTCCGTACGAGGTATTATCTTTCTGTAACCACCCTACAAAACATTTTTATATCTTTTCAGGCCCATATGCACACCCCGTCCCTACATTTTAATGGTATAGTCCTTATAGCAATTTTGCATTTTTGTACCAAAAACAAACACGGTTATTTCCACCCGAATATATTTTAATTCTATTGTCACATAATTATTCATATTTTCGCACACACACAACACATTAAAACAAAATTACATATATGTATATATTAACAAAACATGACCACACACAATAAATAACAGTAGTATCTTTAGTCAACTTACTTAAGAATAACCTATGTGCAGATACATGTATATGTTAAAACACGCAGGTAAATTCTAAGCTTGAAATATGCAAGGTTACGTTTCCTTTTCATCTTAAAGGAAGCTTATTTCTTTGATAGAGTATGATTTTGTATTAACTTGAAAAAGTCATAAAATTATTTCATATATATTAATTACAAGCTACCACCAAATAAGTCTTTAAAATTTCAACATCGGGGGTTGTTTCTAGAAACATCTTAAGTCCAAAGTTGTTCTTAAACATACAAAAGACTGTGGTTGCCATGATGATCAGTGGACGCATTCCTATCAAGACTTAAAAATTTTTTTTTGAATTTTATTTCCAGATTTATCTGTAACCTGCACCCCAGTACCTTACCTTGTCTATACAGGGTCACCAAAGTCGATTGCTTATATACTGTCTGAAGAACATGGCAATTACTACATGTCCTGCATAAATGTAATAGTTCCTTCATCAAATTACAAACTAATTTTACATGTCAACGGGTTACATGAGCTGAATGTTTCAACGTTATAACATTATATATCGTATGGTCATATGGGTTAGTGCAGAAAGGAGACAAGTACATGTACGTGTAACTTAAAAAAAAAAGACTACCACTTGTCTGATATCAGTACTAAGCCCACAACATGGAAGAAGCATGTAGTGTAGGTCATTTTCAGTTATATTCTGGCAAGCCAAGCTCTCATGGACTTATCGCAAGCCAGGATCAGGGATTTCACTCCTTGCAGCTCCTCTCTTGATGCTGGTCGGATTGACATGACTATCATGCCGCGTGTAGAATTAAAACTCCCAACCACCCTGAAACACGAGAAGGCAGCAATGTTAATGAATTTATCAGGAATTTATAATAAAAAACAAATTCCAAATACCAGAGATACAGAAAACCTCTCAAAGATAATTTATTATCATAATAAAGGTATTAATACATGCTCTTTCAGAAACGTCAAGCATACAAACCCGATCCCTAGTAAGTAAATTTTGTCTAGTGAAATCACATGCACTGAAACCTGTTGGATTCATGGAAACCAAACATTAAAACCAGATTTGCTTTTCACATGTATTACCAGAGTATAAACTTATAAAATCAAATATGCTTCATCCATATCAGAAATCCCAAGGTGCACTCAAGAACGGTATGCTTGCATCTTGATAAGAGTAAAGCTGCACTGCAGGGAGCTTTCAGTAAAAAAATCTTACATCTAGAATCAAACTTAAGTTCACTATAATCACCTTGGCAGCCATTGTCTTTTGCATACTTAAGGTCAGCTTTGGAATGAACATTTTTTCTTTTTTTTTTAAAAAAAATAAATAGGCAATAAAATCAGTCTCAAAATCCATAAGGATTCCTTACCGGTACCAGTGATTCCGGGTGAGCTTTGGCAACTCTCGGTCCTGAAAACACATCAAGTAAAAATGATTTAATTGAAAAAAAACACAAAAAAACTACCACTCAGTGGTACTACATGCACTTTGTTGTCTTTATGGTAGTAATATATGTGTAATAAAACTAGGGTCAGCTTAATTACCCGGTGTTTAGCATCTGCTTAATCATGTTTTTTTTTAATTCATTTCACTCTTGACAGCCATAGCAACCCTTAAGGAATTTAAATCCCTATATCAGTCGTGTATATTGAGCGATAAGTAAGCATTCTGAGACCTATAGGAAATACTTTCAAGATATAAATTAAATAACTGAATGGCTGTCCAATAAATAAGACTACAGAACATAAGTATAAGAACACAACACTATAGTTAACATTTTATTTCTGATTAACATTTTGTCTATATATACATGTATTATCTAGTATCTAGCAATATCTACCCTGATAGATAAGAACATCTGAAGACATGTGCAAGAATTAGAGCATCACAAATGGTTAATTACATGTATGCATGCTTAACCCAGAGTGCCATCTTCCTAATTTAGTAGGAAAAAAACAACAGCATAAAACAAAGGTAACATAATATAAATAAGAATGATACTAAAGTACTAATTTACAAGATACAATGTACATGTGGTTCTCAGAATTAAAAGTATATATTTCCACGTTTAAACACAGTTTGTGGTAAAGAGTGTTGTTTTACAATTTTAAAAAATACCTCAGAAAATATTTAGTGATTAGATAATGCAAATTGCGATTGAGTTGAAGAAAATTTGATTTTAGTGACATCTATGATCCAGTATAGCAGTGTGTAAATAGTTGATTCTTACTATAAGCCACTTTATATATACAACTCACTATCTCATAAAAGACACAATGAAAGCAATCTTTCTCGTCTTTCATCACAAACTCCCTACAATTTCCTGAGTCACTCACAGATACCGCTGAACTCAGTTGACCTGAAAATTATAGGGAAAAACACTGAACCAAAATACAGTGCAAACATGCATACAGAATAAAAGAGCTTGATTTAGATGGTTCCCCAAATACTGTGACATAATAATTTAAACAGGATTACAGGTAAGTATTTAGCTTAACTGCTATTGCTTTAATTAATACCAGTCACTTTTGTGTTTTTTATTCATAATTAATACATTACGACCACTTGCTTTGAGACTGCCCCAAATTTAGTTCTGCACAATAGATTGGAAGTCTAGATCACGGATTCTCAAATGTAATAAATCTGGGGCCAGTTTCTCAAAAAATCTTAAGTCCTCTAGTGATCTTTAGCATGGAAAAGACAATGGTTACCAAGGTGATTAGTGAACTTAAGTCCGTTTCTAGACTTAAGATTTTTCCAGAAACTGGACCCTGGCCATTTCTGCTCTCATCATAGTAATACAGGTATGTGTATACAATTGGTTATTAACTGTCTAACAATGTTTAGATTATCACATATATATTAAATGTTATGTTTTGTCATATATACCAAAGACTTCGTAAAGCAGAGGTGCATTGTGTTTGAACTGGTTCCAATGGTTCATTCCCTGTACGCTGGTAGTGATCACTCGCAGGCTGTGGTCTGGTTTACTGGCAGTGGGAACAGGCAACTGCCTGGACTGAGATGGCACAGTGGTCATAGGGTTCTGGATAATGAGACACAAACACAGTTAACACACATATCACATATAAGTAACTACACTGCACCCCCACCACCCACCCCCATTTTATAACTTTTTATTTTAAAACCACCTTTGATAATTGGCCCACTTGAGTTGATCCAGAATTTCCAGTCCATGGGTGATAAATAACCTGTTTTTACGAACAACCTTCAATATAAGAGCACATGTTATTGGTCTCATGTGTGGTCTTACGATAGAGGGACTGCTGTACTACTTAGCTACTGCTGCTGCTGCTGCTACTGCTACTACTACTACTACTGCTGCTACTACTACACTTTACACTTACTACTACTGCTGCTGATTTTTTTAAAGTGGAACCCCTAAATTGCATGGTCTAATTCCAATGTGGTCCTAATATAGAAATAACATAGCACTGGTGTAACTTTTGGTCTTCCAATAAGTGGTCCAAATTTTGAGATGGTCTTATATTTCTGGGGTGGTCCTAAAATGGGGATTTGCTACATAGCCACAAAATTACATTTTTATGTGCTGAATAAGCATAATAATATGCAATAGAATACGGGATAATTTACCAATTCAAAGTGATCGACGGGAAGAACTGAAGTGTAACAGAGAATCTGCTGTAAATTAGAGGAACATTGGTATATGGCATGGTAAATAAATACATTTAATCCCTCATTTAATCTATGCTAGTGTCAAATCACCATGTTGTAAAAACAAAATGACACACAGGGTTCTAATAAAGAAATGCTGAAACAACTATCAGAAATTGAGTTTAGAAGTAAAATTCCATTCCCATTGAATGCTTATATGGATATCATGGTATAACTACAAAATACTTTACCAGAAGATTCAGAATGTGCATAAACGTATCAAGAATGGAATATTAATTTCCCATATCTTGACAAATTGAATCAGCCAAGCAGATGCCTTATGTTTCATGGTTTGTTATTTGGAAATATTTTTTTTCCAATACATGTATTAAATTACTGGTGTCATGTTTCAGAAAGATATTAATGGTGTATACATATATAGGCTTTGAGACAACGAAATCAGGGAAAGTGAGGTGAAGTTGCCAATATACCATTGACACTGCTGTATCATTTGTGACTAATGGCTGCTGGCAGACTGGCTTGGCTGGACTTCCCCATGCTGCTGTCCCATAGCTGAGAAAGTTTTCTGGATCTTGGTGGTTTGCCACAGAATTTCCCAACCAACCTGGAGTTTGTGATGTTGTCGTGCTACTAACGGACCTGATGTGGAAAGGCAAAATAAAAGAGAAAAATTGTTTATATAATTTCCAGACAAGAAATACATGGACTTGTAAGTTGTCCTAAAAAAATGTTACCCAGTACTAAATTTTAGCAAAAAAGATGGCCAATCTTATAACGCATAATTATGCACATAAAAAGTATAATTTTCAACGCACTGTCACAGATTCTTTATGATCAATACATGTACAGTATGTGTTAACTCCACATGTTACCAAATAATCTTCATAAATGCCGTTATTATGATTATTCTGCATTTATGTGCACCGCTTAATTCATTTATGTCCGTTGCTTTATACAGGATCCAATTGTTCGTTACATTTAAATGGGAGGTTGGTTTGTTCGATACAACAATGCAATATACAATTATAGATTAGAAAATTTATTCATACTTCAACCTGTTCAGACAGTTTCGTGCATGACTATAAAATGTATACATGTATACACCAATAATGATATATTTAAAAACAGAAAGTGCCAATATGACATCAAATATAGCACAACTGAACCATGTGAATAATGAGCTGGATGCCTTGGAAATATTATCAAAAAAACAAAAACAAAAACAAGTGAAATGCTGCTATTTTTCATTCATTCTTGTTACCTTGTTGGTTTGTTAGTGTCTGTATACACCGCTGGCCAATGGCGCATGGCAGCTGTAATATTTTCTTTGTTCTGGGTGCTTGGTTCGTTTGCGCGAAACGCAGGAGCAGTGTAACTTGTCGCTCTTTGCTGACTGGGGTTTGGCCTTGGGTTGGAACTTGATCCAATGCTGGACCCCTGGTACTTCTGGGGAGCACCTCTCCATGTTTTATCAGAATCTGGATTCAAAAGAAATACTGGTAGGCCAATGTATGAATTAATTCTATCAATAATTTTCATGTGGGTCTGAGTCAAATAGATAGACACCGCTGGCCAATGGCGCATGTCTGAGTCTACACAGATTTGAAAAATATGGAGCGATATCCAAAGATTTTACTACTTCTATAGCAAAATACAGTTGTTGTAAAAATATACATGGAAAAGATTCAGTTGTTGAATTTGGATAAGTAGAAGTTCTTTTCCTAAATCATACTTGTAATTTATAATGGACAACTGTAGATATAATTATACATGTAATTAATTTTTAAAATATGAATTAATTACTGATAACTAAGCCTCAGAAGTTCAAGTATAACAGGGAATGTTTTGCATCCTGCATCACAACCAAGGAACCTACTCATTCCATAACTGCAAGTCTTGGAGGATGGTTTGTAAGTGTATCCAGGATCCGAGCTGCTGCCTGGAGCTGAACCAGAACTTTTCCTACCCAACATGCCTTTAGATATTTGCTCATTTGGTTTGGGTTGGTTAATCACATTCAATGCATGTCCAAATGAGTAACTGGACGATGGATTAACGTTTGGCAAGTTAGACGAATTTCTCTGAGCATCAAAGCAGCCTCTGGAAGCTGAACAAACAGTTACAACTTGGTCACTCACTCTATAGAGAGGCCACCGCACCCTCTCTAATAAGGCCACAAATCTTTGCTGCTACACATGTACTACTTTATTATATCTATAGATTTACTTTTCCCTCTGGCCTCTCACCAAGGGCACCTCTCTAATCTGCTAATGTGGAATGTGGACATAATCTCTTGGCAACTATGGTGGTCTTATTAGAGATGGACTACTAAATGCGGTTATTGACCAGGTGCTTATGATCCATAGTTTTTTTTTACTTTAGGTCAAACTACATTGTACTAATCAAATTTGCTCAAAAAGCTTGGCGGATTGTTGGCTCCAGTCAAGACATGATCGAGACTTGCAGTTTTGAAACCACAATTAAGCCTTGCTTACATGTATAGGTCAGCCACAAAGTCTTCACCTGTTATTTAGATATATTTAATGTTAAAATTCACTACTTGGATTAAATTATATTTCCTCACAAAACACATAGACATACTAATTTAACAAATTCATGGAAAATCTGTTCTGTAGGTAAGCGTCACCTGTGCTGTATGTTCCAGCCTGGTCATTCTCCGAGTTTGTGTTGTTAGGGTGCGCCAGTAAGGGTTGCCTGGGGCGCCGTTTGGTAAATATTGGAGCAGGCACTCTTGCACCTGTAACAAACATGATAAATATACAAATAAATTAATGCCAGGTTTGGCTGCATTGCCCTATATTTCTGCATTTACAAACACACACACCAGAACTGCATGTGTAACGGACTACGGTATGTATATTTTTGTTTAGGTCTTTCTTTTCATTGGCTTTGCTCGACAATACTTAACTACACGTCATCACATGGGCATCCACTGTCTGTCAAGTCACATATCTCAGAACTATTGCATGGATTAAGGGTAAATTTTATGAAAAGCTTGCCATTCAACACTCTGGTGGCTTAATTTTTTTATAAATTTGATTTTGGCATTTTGATAATTTGTTTCTATTCTACTATTCCTAGCTGATACAAGTATGTACATGTTTGCAGGAATCTAAGTTTGTTCCCAAGCAATAAAACACTGGTAGTGAAAATCATGATATTTACTTTATAAAGCAAATTAAAGTTTTTGATTTTGCTCAATACATAAAAGTAACAGAATATATTATTCTACACAAACATTTCTACTCTTCCTACATAAAATCACTATTACTGTTTGTAAATTTAAATTGTAAATATAACACATGTACTATAAAATTATATACATGCAAAATATTTCTATGCTTTATCACTGGAGTGATTGTGCAATATATCATTGAACTAAATATATATGATGGCTGTTTGTCACATGTGGACATGTACTATAGCTGGCCTTTGTATAGTTTTTTTTGCCATATTTACAAATAATTCACAATATCCACAATAATTCTGCCATATTTACAAATATGTACTATAGCTGGCCTATGTATAGTTTTTTCTGCAATATTTACAAATAATTCAGCTTTCTATATTGAAATTCTTATCAAGTTATCAAGGTTGAGTACATTGATATATATGCCGCAAAGGCATATGAAAATGGCAAACATTTGGAGCAATAGAACATTTACTCAAATGGCGGTGTATCAAAATGATCTTTTCTTGCCTAAAAGTAATGTGGTCGCTGCTAAAAATGAAATAGCAGGTATATAATAGTTCTTGACCTTGTCCTTGTGCATGCTGTGTTATAACCCTTAATTATTTGCACATATCTGAAGAAACTACACTTGCTGACATGGTTCCACCCTTGACAAGCTTATTAATGCTGGTAATATATGATTTGCAAAATGTTGAACATTTGCATTATGACACTAATCATAATGCAAGCAGTCTTCATGATCCATGCATCATCGGCCCCCCAGTAAAAGTTCCATTATAATAATATAATAATAATAATAGTTTACTGGCTACAACATGGCGAACATGAGTTTTGCCAAGGGAACATTACATTACACACAATACAATGGAATAGAAAAACATAAAAGCAATACACTTCCATATTTACATGCAATAC
>JAAUYG010103391.1_pt1 | contig 10625 bp, 12 predicted proteins | sample 7278091 | NCBI WGS metagenome assembly JAAUYG01 (sample SAMN14350201, study PRJNA611818) | marine sediment metagenome | isolation source: surface marine sediment (0.6m) | place: French Polynesia: Moorea | collected 2018-08
CCCCCCCCCCCCCCCCCCCCCCCCCCCCAGGGAAAGAAAGCCTGTTTTTGTTGAAATTCTGTACAATTGCACAATTGTGGAACTGTGAAAGAGTCATTTTCCATCCTTTTGATCCTGACATATTTTTTTCAAACACTGGCAAAGGAAGGTGACAATATAAATGGCAGTGACTTTGTGTTGCTTTCAGCAGTTAACAATGTTCAGATCAGAAAAGAGGGGGTGTAACATTTCTTTCAGTCTTTTCAAATGGAAACATATGCCTCCTTCCCATAATGGAGTCACTTAGGAACGCATCTAGAATGCATTTACTTCACGCTGCTTCTGAAAGCCGAGACGCGCAGATTTACCCACTTTCACATCAAAGAGCTGCACAATGTTAACAGGCCCGAACTTCTGTCTGACGACTGGTCCATACTTGTGGTACAGCTTCAGACCAGACTCCGTCAGAAAGCGTTCATCGAACTCTTCTGCAGCAAAATCAATGAAAGAGCTGACATTTGCCATTTTCTTCAAATCAAAAGGCGGTGGTCAGAACTATATTCTGTGGCGGAAAAAGTAGAAAATGCTCCTGCCATAGTTTTCTGCAAAAAGGTCTCATTGCGCAAACATAATCAAAATCAATGAAAAATTGGAAATATGACCACAACCACTCTCAAACAAAAGGTTTTTCACATGAAGCTGTTTAAACTGTGCTTTGGCCGAACTCTTTTGAGTCCATTTCCAGGACGGAGACTTCCCCAATCTGGAAATGAAATTCCCCCCACCAATGAAGGAAAGGGATTCTGCGTTGCCACCCATTCGAGCAATGTGAAAACCTAATCGGCGAACAATGTTTTTACTCCAAGCAAAGACAAGAAGATTCAACAAAAACTTACTTCCTTTCCAGAACTTGTAGTAGGTTCCTACAACAGGCAGAATGCGAGGTCCGGGCATTTTTTCTGCAGGCAATGCATTCTCCAGCTGAACATCTCTCACGCGCGGTGAGGCAACACATGCAGCCGCAGTGGTTTGATTCCTGCAGAAGATCCGCAAAATTTTTTTGTGCAGAAAAGAATTGAAACGCACAAAAATCACCACCACAAAGTACTCCCGCTTCGCTGTCTTTGTTGAAAGAGAAAGATTTTCGCAATCAAGAAAGTGTTTTCAAAGTGTTGAAAAAACTACACGAAGGAAAAAGAAAAGAACGAAGAAACACAATTCACTTTGTTTTCAGAGTTTCGCATGGTTCTTTGTTCCAAAGTGCAAAAAAAAATGAAAGGAAAAAGAACAAATGCTTGTTGTTTACCTCTTCCCGAGGTAGACGGCCGCGGTTGCTTTCACCCGGCGCAAACCTCCGCGCCTGACGGCCATCCACCCTCCGCCGCTCGGCATCGTGCGCCCCGCTTCACCGAAACACTTCTGCACAAGAGACATGTCACACAGCTACTGAACCTCGCTCGCAAAGCACAGAATTCAGCATCTAAAACAGCGCCGAACAAAGGTACAAAGACTTTCCAGCCAATCACCGCTGTGCACTTGAAACGCTTTTTGAAGGACAGGTGAAGGACAGGATTTGACGCAAAGCTGCCGAAAGTTTGCAACAATGTTTTCTGAAATGCGCGCAGAGCGTCATTCATCTTCATACGAAGCTGCTAAAAAATAATGGTGTTTTCCAAAAAGCGCACAGGTCGCAATTCATCTCAATAAAAAGCTTTTTCAGTAACGTCGTTACTGGCAAATAGAAGCTGCTGGTCTGACTATTCTGCACTGCGAAGGCCACAAATTACTGTCCTGCTAATTCCATTCTTCATTATTTGCGAGAAACTTGCAGCACTTTGAAAGTTCAGCTTATACTTTCATGGCGTGTGGAAAACTTCCCGGGATAAAACTTGAGCGCAGGATTGTTGTGAACTGAGCATAAGAAGGACAAGTAAGAATTTGCCAAATCCCCAATCTTATCACTCTGTGCATTTGACATGGAGGTCCCACGAGGATAGCAGATTTCCATCTTCATCCTTAACCCAGACTTCAATTCCCTTGAAATTCCGAGTCCTATAATAACATCCCATGACCTTCAAGACTAGTGGAAGGGGGGCTTACTTTGGTTGATGCTGATACTTTTCAGCTTCATCAACGTAAGATTCACCTTTTCAACACCAACACTGGGGCGCACGACAAAAAAAAAGCATTTCTAATTTCTGGATGTTCCTCGCAACTGCGCACAGGAACCTTGCACATACCGCGCATTGGACAGATTCCTGATCCACTGACAACTACCTGAGTGGTACAGGTGTTGTATTCTGGACCCTGGAATAAAATGTAGCAGTGCTGCCTTCAGTGTTGTTGCCTTCCCCATCGCGATAACAGACAGATCCCAGTACAGATAGTTCACATGTGTAAATCATTCGCTGGGACCTTATCTGTTGCATTATTCCCCGCTGATGATGACGTGTAAAAACAGTCCATGGATTTTCACTTTTTTCGCTTTCAATCACGTTTTTCCCATTCCGGCACTTGGTTCCTGTGGCGCCACAAAAGACATCAATTCTCAAGGAAAATCCATAAACTTCACAAAAAATAGTCGCGGGGAGCTTGCTTTGGGGAAGAAATATCTCTTGCAATTTTAACAGAGAACTGAGAAGAGAGAACTTTTTGTTGCTTGCGTGGACTGTCTTGAGGGCAAAACTGCCAATTGCAGCAAAATCCCCCTGTCCTGGCTGTGGCAAAGCAGCGTTCGGTTGAAATGACAAAACAGTGTCCATCACTCAATCCAGACACAGGGTTGCTGATAAAAGCGTACGACAGAAATGACTTTCAGTTGGGTGGGCACTTGAAGAAAATTTCTCAAAGGAACCTCCAAGAGACAGAGGTCACTTGCCTCACTTTGCCCCGGAACTGGGTCATTCCCAATGTCTGACCAACAGCATGGACCCCATTTAACCCGAATGTGGATAATCCGAATTCCCAGTTAATTCAAAGTCCCATGGAAATCACATGTAAATTGCTCATGGATTAATCCATAGGCTTGATTTGAACTTTGCCTAATTCAAGGATTTTCACTTGGTATATTACTTTTTTGAATAAAGCAGGAAGCACATGCAAGCTTCAGTGTGGAAATCTGCTTTCAGTTTGTGTGCACGGGGGGGATTCTTCCTGGGCCAAGGTTAACGAAGGCCTTCGTTCTCAATCACTACCTGGTCTGACCTGGTCAATCTGAGCGCAAATTCGCAAGCGCATCCTTTCACACACTTGCAAATCGCATTCGCCCTTGGTGTGAATTCGCAAACAGGAATTGTGACTTGCGGTGCGTCCATCAAGCTCTGTTTTGTGGGTTATGGGTAATCAAAACCGGAAGTCATTTTCACGGAACCGGAATCAAAATCCAGAGAAGTGTGTCATTCGACACCACAGGCTGCTCAACTAAGTGGGCGTAAAAACAATCCACAGAACCATTGTAATTCACCACGACCACCCCCTGTAAACGTAACATTCCAGGGCAGAAGAGAGAGATCAATGGATAAGGAGCGAGGATTTACACAGGTGTTGTAATGCCTATCTTTTGTCTGCATCGTTATTATCTGTTTACACTGCAGTTAGACTGTGTATAGATATATCACTCACTGCAAGGTTGTGCGGAGATAAGGTACAGCTTTAAATACGCACCTGATCGCTAAACACAACCTCGTCTCTGACCAGGGATAATGGCCCCCGTCAAGGAGGCACTCCAGAATAACGCCAGACACGAATTTCAGCTTTTAGCCAGATTTCCAGACAGAAATTATTGCTTCACTTTCCTTATTCCTGGGTCTGGTAAGCTGGTAAAATGTTGTTGTGTGACGAGACTTCCAAAGTGGCGTTCACGCACATGTGACGTCACTCACGCGGCAATTTTTTTTTCCACAAATTTGCACTTGTCAAGGACACATCTCTACATCTCTAATCTCACACACAGCATTTCAAGATGCGGAGAACTTCGTTTCCAACAAAAAGGCCTTTGGGCGACAAGAAGAGTACAGTACAGTACATCTGATAGGAGAGAGGCCCTTTACAATAGCGCACAAAGGAAAACTACTCGTAAATCAATCAATCGAACTGTCAACTAGGAGCAACAGGCATGGCGACCCGTCCCACCTGGGATCCGCTGCCGTTTTAACTCTCTGCACTTTTTTCACAGACAACATTTTGTGTGTTTTTCATCTTTCATTCCTTCTCAAGGTTACTGTGTACAAGAATAGATAACATTTTGCTCTATCTATAATTCACCACGAGAAAACGATAAGTTTGGTAAAAGAGAACGTAAATTAGAAATTTTTGTTTGTCGAAATCGCAGAAACACAAAATAACTTTTCCGTCAGTGCACGAAAGCTCCTTCAAAGACTTTCTCACATTTCTCGGGAAAAATGACAACGCCCCTATCTTTGTGACAGGATCTCAAGATTTTTGCTGTTTTTGAAAATTGAATCCGGGATTGGAAGACTTGACACTTGCAGTGTAGCAGTGGTTGAAAAGACTTTCCTCCTGCTAGTTGCAAAACAAGATTTTCTGCGTGCAGAAAGGAAAGAGAGCGATTCCATCCTGTAATTTTTCACAAGCCTATCACTTTCCCGGAACACTTTAATCTTCAAACATCTACCTCTGGTAAGATAATCCTCCCTGGGTGGCCGTGTGATGTGAGTGAATTCATATCCTGCTGCTGACTGAAACAACACACCGAGGTATTTTCTCAAAGAGCTCAGACAGAGAGAGAGAGAGAGTGTGTGTGTGTGTTTGATTTTCCCAATTACAGCGTCTGACAAAATAGGGGGTTCCCTGTCCCATCTTTACTCTGGTCTCCTCTCCGACTTGCCGCTCCAAAATGGCTTAATTTGCTTCCTAAAATTGCAGAATGTCATTTTTTGGCAATCAAATGTTGATTGTTTGGACCAATTAAGTGGGAACATGGAGATCTGTGTGTGCTGGGAGAAGTGGTTTGGGGGGACACCATCCCTGCACCATTTGGAACTGCTTCTAGTCTTTGTTTTGCCTTGAGAAAAGCAAAACTTTTCATCCTGCTGTTGGTTTGTGTGCCAAGGGGGGAGCCTTCTTTTGGTGATCAAAATGACAAAACAACAACAGACAGAGCCAGTACATACAGTGCAACCAAATGGACAATGCGCCAATAATGGGAGGACGTCTTGATTTCACAATCCAAAGAAAGCATCGTTGGGCTGTGCGACAGATTTTTCAACTAACAAGGGACGCAATTGCACCAACAATGGAAAATCCACTCACAGAAAATTGTGCATCTGAAGAAACAGAAACATTTGTGGTTGGAACTCTTAATGGATCAGCAACCAAAACGTGGACATTTTGGTCCTCATGGCTGATCTCTTTCGTCCTTGCTGACTGTGGGTGGACAAAGAACAGCAATACCAAACACTGCAAGCTCTTTGGTGTGGATTTCAGTCCAAAACAAAGCACTGTCCTGCATTTCAGACAGCAGCAACAAGTTGCTCTTCTTTATGGAAGTTTCCTCTCACCTTTCCGCAATCGGCACTGTTGCGGCCTACTTGTTAAAATTCATGAGACCGAAATTCTCCAAATGAATGAAATCATACTGACACACAAGTGAAGATGTGCGCAGATCTTTTGAGAGCTATTTTCGCGTTATGAATGCGGCATCACGCGCCTATGCACCGGAGATAGCGAATTCTCTGTTCGTTTGCCCCAATTCTTTTCCACAAAATCTTTGTGTTTCAAGAAATCATTGGAGATCATTTCATTCCATGCAACAAAAAGGTAAAATCCCTATCCCTATGTTGTGTAAGTAAAGAAACACAGACTTACCTTCACGCACAGAGTAGGCTGTGCCTCTGAACGCCAGCAGAACAGAAGTCAGCAATGAAACGATTTTACGCTCCGTGTCCTGCTCGTATATTCAGACAAATCACCATCAGTCATTCGCATGTAAAAACGTTTCTCATTCAATTACACAGTTACCACAAGGGGGGCATTTTCACGGAAAAAAGATCTACCACAAAACAGGATAAGAGCAAATCCTAACAATGGCATTTATAACAGCGTTCATTACTTTTCACAGCAGTTGTTTCCCCAGTTTCTTTCCTTCTGTGCACTTTGCAAAGCATCGCAGCCAATTCTGTGTGTTCACGCACAAGAGGCAGCCAAAGCAGCTTTTTGCTGGACCCTTGACTTGCCTAGCCATTAGCATCTTGGGTCTTTTTGCAAATGGCAAACCTCTTGAGAAGAATGGAATGTCTGCTTCCCATTTGCAAAATCAAGGGCCGCAAGCCACTTTCCACTCTTTCTGCAACTCTGCAATGCATGGAAAAGGAATAATGAAACGAAGCTGTGGGACACAGGACTGGACATCTTTCATGTTATTTCAAGTCCTAATTTCAGTCCATGGACAGAAATGGCACCCTGTCACTTTGTTATTATCCACATCCAGAATGCACAGTTCCCCCAAATGCCTCACATTCAATTGCCTCAGTTTCGCAGTTGAGCAGATCAGTGTTATTTAGCTGTTTGGCATCACAAAGGCCACGGGTCACATTTTGTTACCCAACTAACTGGAAAAAGCTGTAAAACCATCATAACCATCAGAGAGTATTACTCCACATCAGAACACATAAAGGACGTGAACGACTGAACGACTCCTAACATAGATTCCGGACACCAAAAATACCCGCAACTCAACCCCTGGATGCACAAAAAGTCACTTGATGTGGAGTGTAGATGAGAAATTTTGTTTAGAAAATAATATTTGTTGTTCTGTCTCCTGTTTGTATGGTTTTATCCTGAAGGTCAATGGCCGATTCATGGTGGAAGTTACGAACAGACACGAATCCGTCGAGGTTTTCGGCTTTTCTTTTGCGTTGTCCTTCTTTGTTACCCAACAGGGAGATTTTTCCATCATCTTGGAACAGAACAAAGGAAATTCAGGATTTCGTTGCAAGCATTCTGCAGATTCCTGGAACTCAGTCAGTGCCCGAGTCCAAGAAATCTTTGCGGAACAATGAAATGCTGATGTGCTGTGACGTTACAGGCCTCGTGCGGCGTGGTCGGAATCGTCAAGGGTCTGGATGGATGGATGTCGGCGACTGTGGCGGACGCATGCGCAGAGAGGGAGAGGTGACACAAGCTCGTCTGGCCCTAAGATTAAACAAGGGCCCTTGTCAGCGTCGCAGAGGCCCCGCTGCATCACATGATCACTTCAGGGAGTAGCATTGCGTTTGATTGGACAGGCAAGCGGTTCTTTTCTCTGTCCAAAACGACAACAAGGAAGGCAGTGTGACTCACACAAGCCGCTCTGTCAGCTGAAGTAGCGCGGCCTAAAAGCGTGCAATTTTCAAAACAAAGTGCCTTCGAAGTGACACTGCAGAACAAAAGAGGGGTGAGGGTCCATCAGGATCAGTGAACAGACCTTCAATGATAGGTAATAGGGGGTGATCCCCCTCTGAATAGAAATCCTGAATCGTGCCTGTCGTGACTCCTCCTCCTAATCCGATCCCAACCCAGAATAACATCTGGGAATTCCACTCGCCACTGTTTCTTTTGTCACATTTGATAGCCCCACTTTCTAACTTTTAATGGGAAAAATTTTGCACAAACAGCAAAAGTGGTTTCCCGTTGCTCTTGACATTAGCCTTGAGGACGCGAACTTCTGGATAAGTGACACATGATATGGTGCTGCTCTTCCTTGTTATGACAACTCAAATATCAGAGTTTGCAGTTTTGAGTTGTTTTTCAAACTTTTTACTTCTGAGCCTGCAGGTTTCTCATGAATCCTTCAGCCTTTGGAGGTTTCTGTTTATCGTCAAGGTTTTCTTCTTCTTAAGACTGTACAAACTCGTGAAGTCAACGCATTTTTGCCCGTAGTGTTGTGCAGGTCAAGTCACTTTTGGGACAATTTCTCTTCAATGATTCGCAATTTTCTTTCAAGGAAAAGTTCACAATCTCCGGGCGTCAGAAGTTGGAATAGTTTGGTCATTCTCCAACTGCGCATGAAGATTGATTTTCTGCAGACTTTCACAATCTGTTTCTCCAAATGCGCAGAAGATTTTCGGTTTTCTGCAGACTTCCACACTCAGCAGATTCTCTTTTAGGGGTTCAGAGAACTGAGCTTCCTGAACAGAACGTTGCGTCACTGAGTTGGTTCCGCCTGTGCGTCTTTCCCTGCCTTTTCATGGCGACCGCACACGACGTGCAGTATACGGATGCACTTAGCTCTGTGACAGGCCTTCAGAAAAAAAGTTGCCTATTCGTTTACGAATAGAAAACAACCCCAAGAGGTTTGAGGTAATTTGTGTGGCTTTTGACTTGTTCCTGGCTTTAAATTTCAAGTGCAGCAAGTGCAGAATGCAATCAATTATGTTCTGGGAGAACCAACGTGAGTGCCCATCTTCAACAAACAAAAGCACACAAAGTCACACAAAAGGACAAGAGCTGTCCAGACGATAAAAAGGCCTTGAAGAAGCACGATTCAATTGTCAAAGCAGACAAAGCAACCTGGACAGAATTCCGCAAGATCCAGGCACACCTTTTAGCAACACCAAACACGGAAGTTCATCACAACTGAAAGCAACTCACACCACTGCTGCAAGTTCCTTTTCCATCCATTGAGGCATCAAAAGAGAATCACACAACCTGCGTGTAGATCCAGGGAAGTTGTCTTCGGACAAGGACACACACAAGATTGCCAGTTTTTGCTTTTAATCCTTTACGCTGGGGAGGGGGGGATTTCCCCTCAGACACCGCCTTGAGCGAAAGGCTCGAAAAAGTTGCATCATTTGAAGGCATGGATAGGATCCCAGAGCATTAGCCACCGGTGTACTGACACAGATGACCCCTGTGATCCTGGAGGTCCAGAGCAAAGGGGTCAATCCTCAAAAGTGAGGTGTTTTGAGATCGCTCCTCACCCAAAATCCCCGCAGGGATGCACAATTCATGTGCTTCACCAGTGGAAGGTTGCACAGCAGGACTCTCAAGCTATTTCTCAGGCCCCCGGGAGATCGTAACGAATCGCGGAGATCGGGCCAAAGGGGTCAGTCATCAACATGACACCGGAGCGTTGGTTTGCTACTGTCATTTTGCTCTATCAACACAACACCAGAGTGCCCAGGCTGTTTTGACTTGAGACCCAAGCGTCTCATCCTACGACTGTGAAATGCTACGTTGTAAATGTTCTGCGTTCTGCGCTGACGCTGAGACGGCTCGGGGGGGGGGATGAAAGATCGCACTCACAGCCTTGCGGCCTTTGGCTTGCGACTCTTTACGGGATACTTTTCAAACGCTTAATGCTTCCTATCTCAGTCATGAAAAGCGAGTGCAGATTTTACTGTCTTTTCTTGGATGTAAATTACGTTTAATAGCAACTAAAAATTGCTACCTGCATAAGGTTATTATGCAGGCTATTTAAACTTTTTTATTGCTTTCAACCTGGGCCACTTGTGAGTTCAGTTGAGGCACAAGATACCATCTAGTGAACAGAGATCCCCATAATTTCCATTTGTGTTCTCTTTCAAACTTTAATGATTCCAATTTTCCAACTTGACTGACGACAGTTCTGTTCTGCTAACCGAACCAGCGGTTCGGAAAAATGCCTCAAAAGTCAAAAATTGAAACACAAAAGAGCGTTGAAAAACTTTCTTGGGCTGGCAAGAATTGGTGGCTGAAATGCTATTTTTTCAGTACGAAATGCCCATTCAATTTTTCAGTTTCAAGAACAAATAAAATTGGCAACAAAGAAAGAAAAAAGGCAAAAAGTCCACGCAGGCACTTTCTTTTGGTGCGCAACCGGTCCATCTCTCGCAGTTCTGTCAGTTGTTGTCCAGTCTTTTTTTTTACAGAAGCAGGCTGGACTTTGAAAAGCTACTCAGAAAAAGTCTCACCTTCAAGATTCCTCCAAGCTTCATGAATTGTTTTCACCAAATTGTAAATCGTTTGACTGTCGAAGGAAAGCTCACCAACTGCAGTACGTTTTGCAACTGAACAGTATATACAACATCAATTCTTGAAAAACTGTCTGAAAACTAACACGAAAAGCCAATAAATTTCTGTGTTTTCCTCAATACATCCTCCCAATACAACAGCCATCACAGATGTGTTTTATTGCAGAATAATCACTATTTTCTGAAATGATTTATTCTCGGTATACAGAAGTTGCAGCTTTTTATCCCCTCATGACTTTTGTACACTGACAACTCAATTGAATGCAAAAACACACAACAAACCACTGGATAAATATTACCATCCTGCCTATTAATAACACAAAGGCACAAAAAATTCTGCAAAAAATGTGCAGAGTTCAAGGACACAAGGAAACTGCCTTTTTGTTAGCATCTCAAACAAGTCCACTGAGGTAACGATTTGCATCACAACTGATTTGCCAGAAAAAGTCTCGCGCACAATGGCAAGTCAATTTAGGTTAAATGTTTTGTGTGGCGATTGTGGGAAAATTCTTTTTGATGCCCAAGTTTGGTGAAGTGAAGTTTTTGCAGGTTTATTGTGCTGGAAATCTCTTTGGTGGAACCAGCCGTTTTCCATTTGAAACAGGCAGTGAGGAAGGAACCCAGGAAGAGACTCTCTGTGGCAAAATAGGCCTTTTGAAACATTGGTTTTTGGTTGAGTCTTCCTGACAACAATCC
>JAAUYG010062084.1_pt1 | contig 10624 bp, 3 predicted proteins | sample 7278091 | NCBI WGS metagenome assembly JAAUYG01 (sample SAMN14350201, study PRJNA611818) | marine sediment metagenome | isolation source: surface marine sediment (0.6m) | place: French Polynesia: Moorea | collected 2018-08
CCCAAGGCAGCCACCATCCCCTGTCCATACTGCTCCAAAAATTTTCAAGCGCGGATTGGCCTGACAAGTCATCTCCGTACACACAAAACAAGAATTCCCCAACCCCAGGATGGATAGAGATGGTCGTCGTCGAAATCGACGGACGAAGAAGAGTAGTAGTAGTAGTAGTAGTAGCAACAGTAGCAGCAGCAGTAGCAGTAGTAGTATTAGTAGTTACTGTAGTAGTAGTAGTAGTAGTAGTAGTAGTAGTAGTAGTAGTAGTAGTAGTAGTAGTAACAGCAATCGTGGTGGCGGTGATGGTAGTGGTAGTAGTGCCAGTAGTAGTAGTAGCAGTAGTAGTAGTAGTAATAGTAGTAGTAGTAGTAGTAGTAGTAGTAGTAGTAGTAGTAGTAGTAGTAGTAGTAGTAGTAGCAACAGCAGCGACAACAGGAGTAGTAGCAGCAGCAGTGTTGGTGGTAGAAGCAGTACTGTAGCATTTTGTGCACATATTAACATTTACAGAAAAACTATCAATGATATAATACTCTTGCAACATACGACCGGTCTTTGTGCTTTCGTCCTGGGCTATCATTTCTACATGTATCGAAACACCTGATGGAAAAGCCTAAATATACATGTACTTCCTTCCCATATCATGGTAAAACTATTAGGAAGCGCAGCTTTTGATGTTTTGGTGCTTAACTTGAACCAATATTATTTAAGAACTCGCGTGAGAAACTGCATTTCCTTAAAGGGTCTTGAAATAATTGGTTGGGTGGCAACAGGGGAAGAGATTCCATCTCTGACCAGCAGAGGATTTTCCCAAATCACTAACCAGCTGGCTCTTTCCTGACGTTTGAATACGCAGAATGAATCACCAATCACATGAATATTAATGTTATTCAGCGGTGTCTTGGCCGTGATGACGGCATGAACAGTGTCTGGGCTAGCAGATGCAGGTTGAAAGTTCATGTGTCCGGTCTAATAACATAGATCGGCTGGTGTATCACACGGATCTGTGAGAACAAAGGCTGCAGTGTTTTTTCCTTCCGAATACCATGGTAGATAAAAGCATGTAGGCCTGTTGAGACGAAGAACATTGCTTCTTCGCCGCCAGGGCACAGTCCGAAACATGAGTGAAGTGAATCTCCTCTCACGGGGATGGTCAGATAACTTCCAGTGCTGCCCCCTCTCTCCCTGATCTCAAATATGTTTTCAAAGCCACCCGTGCTTCAGTACAACACAGACGTCACTGGTTTTTTTTTGTTTGTTTGGGTTTGCGAATGGAAATATCGTCTACGCAGAGATAACTTCCTATTCTCACGTTCACGACTTTAGAGAATGACTCCTTGAGTCTTTTTTGCCAGCTTTCTGAAGCAGAGAATTGCTTGAGTGAAGTATCAGGCCCTCTTTATCAGCTCTTTGCCAAAATGTTTTTTCCCTGCTACTTACCGAAGGTGAAGCACCCAAATGTTTTTTGTTTTTTTTTTGTAAACTTGAATTTTTTCTTTGCAGATTCCTTACATGCTACGTAGCCCGTTGTGTGAAAGTCGTTATGTTTTATTGCACACGCTAAGGGAATTGAAAAGTTTTTTTTTTCTTTTGGGGTATTGTATAAAATTTTATCACCATATGGCCGTTTCTGATTTTTGCATATATCACATAAATTTTTGTTTATTTTCAGGATATCCCCGACATATCAAAGATGCGGCGTTCTAAGCAATATTCATTACATGAAGAACACCGGAAGTCAGGTATAGTATCCCAGCCTCGAAGTCGACCACCAGAACATGCTAAGCAATCTCTGTCCGAGAAAGGCAGCTCCGCCAAACACAACGGTGGTAACACATCCCTGCACCTGGCGATTATGAACCCGGATCCTCACAAGCGCCTGGACCTGGTGAAACGCGCTATTAAGGTTGAAGGATGTGACGTCAATGCCAGAAACAAACATGGCAGCCGTCCGATTCACCTTGCCGTGGAAATGGAGAACGAAGCGTGTGTAGCCAAGTTGATCCAGTGCAAAGCGGATTTGGAGGTTCTTGACGACGATGGATTATCTCCGCTAATGCGTGCATGTCGCTCTGGTAACCTAAAGCTGATCAAGGCATTGGTGAATGGCGGGGCAAAAGTAAGCGGACCCAACGCCCAAGGTGAGACGCCGCTGCACTATGCTAGCGCAAGAGAACACGTGGAATGTGCGGCTTTCTTGGTGTCCAAGAAAGCCAAGATTAACTATCCAAACAAGGCAGGCGTCACCCCCTTGGCGTTGGGGGCGAGGTGCTCATCTTTGGGCATCCTAAAAGTCCTTCTTGCCGCCGGAGCAAAACCGAATAAAACGGACGATCTAGGACGTACACCGCTGCACTGGGTTGCCGCGACCGGAAGCGCCGAATGCGCACGCGCGTTACTAGACGCTGGTGCTCTTCTGGACGTCTTCGACAAGACAAACTGTACTCCATATGTCATGTCTGTCTTTACGAACAACGCCGCGGTACTGAAGGTGTTCGTTGACTCGGGTTGCGACAGAAGCACCGTGGACGGACTCAACGGGACCGCACTTGCCCTGGCATCTCTTAGAGGCCACGTAGCTTGCGTGCAGGTGCTGTCGGACGCAGGAGATGACCCAGACGAGTTCGGCTATTTCGGACTGACGCCATTGATGGGCGCTTGCTTCGAGTCCCACGTGGGCGCGGTGGAGATTCTGCTAGGGGCTGGAGCCAACCCCAACATCGTGAATCGTACTGGGGCCACAGCTCTGATGATGGCCCTCCTCAAGCTCAATTCCTGCAACGACGAGAAGCGCCATGAAATTCTGTACCGTCTGATACGTGGCGGGGTGAACGTCAACCATAAGGTGACCACTGCCGGTTATTTCACTCCCATCACCAACGGCAAGAACTGTCCGCTGTCTTTTGCCATAGCGAGCGGCTACATGTCCGCAGTGCACATGCTCATGGTGGCCGGAAGTGACGTAACTTTGAACGAGATCGACGCGTGGTTGAGCAAAGAGAACAGCGGACTGAGTTTCCATGCCCAAGATCTTCTCGTTCCCATTAAACAGTACCTGACGGAGAGGCCGAGAAATTTAAAGCATCTCTGTAGGTCAGAGATTCGAAAAAGTCTCGGCCCGAACCCGCAACGTCAAGTGGAACTCCTGCCTCTCCCTTCCGCTGTTAAAGCATTCTTGAACTTCGAGGAATTGTCGAACATTCCCTGTGAGAAGGCTAGCGATAAAGTGGACAATTTACCGTTTCCGACGCTATTTCCGGAAGTGAGAGCATGCGGCATGACGTCATTAGAAGGCACGCTGTTCTACGACATAGTGCAAACTACGTATCAGACGCCGCGTTGTGACTGCGAAGTCTGTAGCATTATTCGGCCGGGCCTGACAATGTTCAGACACTAAATAAAGGCTCAGATGCTGACTAAAGGACTCGCATAATCACATGAAAGATGTACTGTACATTTTATTGAATGAAGACTTGACCGTAAAGGGTACTAAGCCAGAGTGTGCCGGCGTACAATTTATGTAGGCCGGGATTGGAGGAAATACAGCTGCGTACGTTTGGGAAGGGTAAACATTTTGCAACGTTTTGCTTTTTTTCCCCATAGACTACTATATTGATAGAGCATTGCGTTGTCGAATACAGTTTTATTATACGCGACGAGCAGTACATGAGTTCAGTACTGGAGAGAAAGTGCGAATTTATGTATATGAGAAATATGTTTAACCTGTACAGTGACGTAATATGTGTTGTCTCTTCGTAAATTGTACCGGGTAAATAATTTTCGAACAATCTGGTATTCGCGTTCTTCACATTAAACTTTTTTGTAGCTGGAACAAGCGTTTTGTTTAGACACTCCTGACGATAGCAGTGAGTGCCTGCTAAGCGTCTATACGGTACAAAATTTAAAAAAAAAAAATAGTTTTTTTTCTTTTAACACAGAATGCACATGGGTGACATTTTCGACTTCTACCAAGCGAATACAGCAAATTTGAGGACGACTCTGGGGACAGTCTATACAGAATTCCTATACAGATTTACAAAAGTTTAAATTAAGGTTTAAAATTAAAATTGTTTGTCGTATCTTGTGAAACATGCAAGGGGTATTTAATATATTAAAGAAAGCTGGCCCACCGTTTGGTTTACCACACTCTTTGGTTAAGGCAAAGAGGTTTAGCTGTAAAAATCACGCGGACATGAAAGTTTCGAATCAGTCTTCAACCGACTGGAAAAAATACAAGGAACGCGTAAGTAAGTAATTAAGTAAGTAAACTTTTATTTAACGTCTTTTAAAAGTTCAACAATAAACAGTAGCCTAGCGTTTCTGTTGCACATCCATTTAAATGTAAACCCTTGTGCTGAGTGACCTTTGGATTAAGCGGAGAGTCAATGCTCCTGTCCCTAGCTCCTGCTGCGTTGTCTAAGACTACTACTACTGTTACCAACAAAAGCAATCACTTGGGACATCTAATGACAAGGCTCGAAATTAGCGGTAGCAGCACTGGCAAATGATTTAACGGATTTGGTTATGAACCTTGCAATATGTAGCAAGTAAGCAAATCAAGCGATCTTTAGTGCTCTCACCTCGTCTCTAGTGGGGTTGAACGTCACACCACAATAAGGTGTTTGATATTGTGCCATTTTATGGGGACGAACCACCAAAAGGAACGGCCGCGATAAAAGTCATCAAAGGATAGAAAAATAATTGGCCTTAAACCTGGCCTTTCAAAGTCACTCAAGTTCAAATGAGATTGCGCGGCAAGATTCCCCAAATATGATTTATTATTAATGGTCGATATCAACATATCCCCTAGCTTTACTTCCTGAAGTATGAAGTTTACCTTCAAGGTCATGTCTAATGACGTCGTCAGACTCCATACAAATGACTTTTTTTAGTATTTAATAGTAACATATGACCATGCACATCTCTTTTACAAGATATCAGCCTTCAAAATATGAGTGACCTTGACTTTTCACTTTCGGCATCACCCAAGGTCAAACCTTAAGGTGGAGTTGGAGTCTTACCATATGACTTCCTATTAGTGTTTAGCAGTCAACACAAGGCTTAATTAAGAAACAAAAAAAATCTTTAAAGTTTAAATATACAAATTCTAGAACTGAAGACACTGTTCTCAAATGTAACAATTTCGGTGACCATGTTTTGAATATTGGCAACGCGTTTTAAATATTAACGTATTTCAAATATTAGAAACTCTTTTCAAATATTAGCAACGCGTTTTTATTGTTAGAAATGTGTTTTAAACATCTAATGGCGCTAATTTTCAAAACGCTTTTGTAACATTTAAAACATGTTGCTAATTGAATCGCGTTGCTAATATAGAAAACACATTTCTAATATTCAAAACGCGTTGCTAATATTCAAAACTCGTTTGTAATATTTAAAACACGTTCCTAATATTTAAGATGCGTTATCAATATTAAAACGCCTTTCTAATATTTACGCGTTTCCAATATTAAAATACCTTGCTCAATATTTGAAACTGGTTGTATTTGCAACACGTTGCTAATTCCGAAAACAAAAATAGACGAGCATGGACCACCGCGGAAGCGGTGCAACTTATATTGTTTTTTTTTTACTTTGATGATGATAGTTAAAATATACCAGACATACGTGTAGGTTTCCTCATTGCTGGTTTAACGTTGAAACATCCGCGATTTTCAGAGCCTTATGACATAAATTACCTGTGTACATTGTCAGTTATAAAAGCCCTTTTGTACAGCCGTCAGAAGGATGGGGTAAATTAATGTGCGTACTGGGCTGGCATACATGGATTCTGCCACCAGTCTAGGGGACAGCCCCATCAGAATCCCTCATTTTGAGGGAACCACATATAGGTTTATACTAGAGTGATCCAGCGAGGTTTGCGGGGCTGTCGGCTAGACTGCCACCGCACTTTTACAAATGATAAAGAATACCCAAAGCAAATCGCCTTGACGCGTACGAGCACGCTTTGACACAGAACCTTTCAACATCCGCATTCGGTGGGGGAATGTCCAGTGAAACATGGCCTAGAGGCTCGCAAGCGGACACACTCTTTCTTATTTATGATGTCATTAATGATTGTCTACTATCAAATTAATATTAGGCACAGATTTTTTTTTATTTCATTCTTCCTTACCAAAAACATATTATCAGCTCTTCGATTTCATCTCAGTTCCTGCACATGCCATTTTCCACTGACCACTTCACAGCCACGGTACACGTGAATGTACTAGTATACAGATGTGATCGATACTACCCGCGGTGCACTGTCGAGTACCTACTTCATACAGTCCCATCATCAACCTACCGGACATTTACAATGGGGTGGGCGGAAAGGTCGTTAAAAATGGACGCAAAATGATCTCCCAGATCATTAATAATTAATTAATCTGCAATTTTACGAGTTAGAAGAGCACCAAAAGGATCCCGTGTATGGACATACAATGCACAAGTAAATTTATCAAGTGACAAGGAAAAACCTGCACACCCAACAGTAAAGCGGCGGTGGTAGAAAATATTACAATCCCTCTTTCTCATACTATTAGCAACTGAGTGCTAATCCTATTAAGCGCAAAAACAAAACCAAACAAAAAACAAAAAACAAACAAACAAACAAACAAACAAAAACTGGTAAAAACTATTTCCAAGAGGAAAAGACTTGATGTAACACACTTTAACTCCTCGTCCAATTCACCCAGCCCCCAACCCACTCCCACCCCCACACCCATCCCCTTGGGTTGTATCGATTAGGCACGATGAGTCAGCAGTGCCCTGTATGGCTTGCAGGACATCGCCGCATGCGTTCTCTCCGTACAGTTAACTATTTTTGAAAGTGTCAGTGTAAAGCAACACAACAGATCCAAGAGCTGCATTCCACCGTGAATCCCAAAGGCAACAATTTTAATATGTGAAAAACCGTACAGGAGTTAGTTTGTGTACGCTTGGATGGGACACCAACCATCACTGGCACACTGTTGAATTTGCACTGTCATTGCAGCCTCGCAGGTTAAACTGCTCCGTCATTGCGGTCAGATGAATCGAGACACCAGCCGAAAGGGAATATCGGTCCCCTGGAGATATACATCTGCTGCAGGTTTTACATTTGTTTCCCATCTTTTTTATACATCTGTTTCAGTTTTTTATCAGCTTCAAACTAGGTTAAGTTATAAATCCAGATGTTTATTTCTTTTTAAATAAAAAAAACATTATAAGTGCTGCAAAAGTATTTTGTAGTCGTACGTATTGAAATACTAAAACTTTTACAGGATGTGGATTCGTACTAAGTTGAAAACAATATTAAGGAAGTTATTTTTTTCATTGTACTAGACAAAAACACAAAATAAATAAACACAAAATATACCATGTACAATCAGAGGCAATCACCAAACGCCAGAAGCTGTCACATGTACACTGAAAATATTGAAAATAAATAAAATCTACAAATTTTTGCCAAGTACAGCTGGCGAGGCCAGACGTAGATAGATGTATTCTATGGAAGTAAACAATATCGTCATCCTAATGGTGTCGCTTCAGACCATATGATACAAACCACTTTCTATTCCCATAAACCACCCGCTCGACGTTAATATTCGCGAAATACTTTCTGTATAAGCGGATATGTCCTAACAGCGGACCACGCTTACTTTTATCCTTATCAGGAAGCTATGATCGACGCGTGTCCTCAAGTTAACATTTCATCACGGGTATAAAGCTGAAAGTGCAGACACCCGTGACCCCTCTAGTTACCGTACACTCTATCCAGACAAGCACCATTTAAAAGCAGTCAATTTGGAAGCAGCAGCAAAGAGTGACGCACAATGGAATATTACGAAGAAAGAGAGCTTCATTCCGATTCAGGTAGATATCCTTGTTCAAACCTGGTATGGAGCTAAATTACCTATTTAACAACTTATTTGCATTCTCGGTATTACTGCTTTAATTTGAAGTGCCACATGTATCGTCTACGGATCATCTTCTTTTATTCATTAAGTGGTCATCTGACAAAACTGGAGAAGAGCTAGATTTGCTCATCTGCTAGTGATCGTAAACATGTACATGCTTGGGTAAACGGCAAATTTTCGTACATACAGAAAGTGAAAGCCAGTTGCGGCACTGAAGGAGAAACGGGAAATTCCCATTTTAGAACTATTCTTTTTTGTTATTATTTCGAAAGCATGCTACACATGTACATGTATGTAAAGCCGGAAGTATCAGTTGCTTAAAATACATTACATTGTAGCCCCATGTGTTTTTTTTTTCTTTCGGTCTGTGCGCATTTCTCCATATGTACAGTTTTGATCATCGGTCAGTAAACACAATGGTACATGTAAATCTAGTAGCCTTCACATCACTGTTTGTCACATGTTGTCAACACCGAAAGAGAGAAATTTCATCTCCCATGGAGAAATCTCCTATTGATTTGTGACGAAAGCACTTATTAAGTACATGTAATGTTATCATGATATTCATTGATTTTTTGTGAAACATTTTTCTTCTTTAGTTTCTCACTGAAGTAGAAGCTGTAGGTAACAAAAATGCTAAAATGCTTTCCTCGGTTGCCTAACGCTTACCGGCCACCAAAATAGGTTAAGGCAACTAAAAATTTCCACCATTCTATCCCGGGCATTCTATTAAACCCATTGTCATATTGCGTAATTACGGTATTGGAAGTCCAAACAGTGAGCAGTGCTGAACAAAAGCACCAATAGTAGAAGTAGATATTGAGTCCGTCGTTTGGCTCAGTCTACCCAAAGTGCTCGTACATGTACTGCCCAGATGATTTAAAGCATGCTGTTCATTTATCGCCTGGGAAATGTTTCCACATATACATGTACGAATCGACCAACCCCGCTTTCAAGCGCTTGGCCCGATAACCCATTAACCATTTGATATACTTGGCAATCGCTACATGACTGGGCTTTTACACAGCTGTGGAGGTGTGCACACAACCGCAGTCTGGACAAAGTACACTTAGGTACTTGATATACGTTTAGCTCTGGCATAAACAACAGTTGTCCAGTCGGAAATGCAGCTATTGCTCTCAGCGATTAAACAACCCTGACAACTGAAATGAACGGAGTTTCACGAGGTAAGAGCGGGAAGCATACCACTTGCTGTACCTGTAGATATATATGTTAAACGGATTAACTAACGTATGATATGTGTATGACCCCCATTGCAAGTATTATCTCCGATATAATTCCACATGATTCGAAACCTAATACAGGTGTATGTATGTTGGTGTACGTATACAAGAAATACATACATGTAGTAAATGGCTACCGGTAACAACATTTGGACCCGGGGCCGTTCTCTACATGTCACTGTGGCGCACAATTACTTTCCAGTCATGCTGGGTGCCCCACTGGGATGGCTTGTGGTTTTGTCCGTTGTCTGTCGTCCCCCACAATGACTCAATCCCGACCGGTTTCCATCCAAAACTTACGCGGATATTGTGTGTACTACAGATGTATTTCCAGTCGAAATCGATCTGGATGTGCGCGTATACAGTCACATTCATTATGGCTTCAGTCAGTTTGTATTTGTACATGCACATGTACACGTAGTGTTGCTGCTAGACAGCTCTGTACATTGTATGTGGCTATGGTTTGAGGTCAGCTGTATCAGTCGTCTTCCGTATCTGGACTGGTGACACCCTTATCATCAGATATTTTGCTGGAATGGTATGCTTGAGTGCGTGGCTGCTGTTAGTCAAAACGTATGGAGGAATCACCGCCAGGCCGTTGTTTACTTGGTGCCTCAGGCTCTGGGAGGCATCTCTGGGATAGCGCTACAAAATTTCTCCGGTTAGCCACTGTGGCTAAACGACATCTTTTCTTTTAGCCACAAATGAGTTTGTTGAGCTGCGAGATATGTTTGTAAAATGCGTCAAGAGTATTAAATTTGATTAAAAAGATTCTGAACAACATGCATTTTTCTATTTGGCTAATTTACCCCCGGCACTGTTTAGTCATCCAAATACATGTAACCTGAATGACAACTATCAAAAATAGTAGTATTAGTACTAATACATGTAAACTACCGGTACATACAATGTATGAGGTAAAAGTTAAGGTTTTAGCCACTGTGACTAAAAGCAAACCAATTCTTTTAGCCAAATGCAAGTTCTTTTAGCATTTGGCTATGTGGCTAATAGGTAGCGCTAGCCCAGCATCTGTTCTCTTTTCTAACGGCTCCCAAAGGAGGTTTTCAGGACTCTTCGTCTTCCTCTGAGTCGCAATTATCTCTACCTAATTCACGGATTTTGTTCGGATTTTATTTTCGACCGTCTATGGCCAATATGCTGGATTTTTTTTTTTGTCTTTGCAGGTTTTTTTAAATGCATTTTTTTTTTCATTTATATATTTTTCGTATGCATGGGAGAAAGTTACTTCTTATTCAAAACCACTATTCAAAGCAGCCGCCAAAATCCGTGGATACTTATGAGGACAGCTAGGGCTCTAGACACACTGTACAGATGTATATTGGAGGAAGAGTATTAAGCGACTTTAGATACTGTTCGAAACCACTAAGAAAATGAATTCATAATACATTATGGGCCCTGGGGGGGGGGGCGCGCGGGCGGGGGCGGCCGGGGGGTGAGGGTCCGGGGTCTTGTGTTGGCATGGGGGGG
>JAAUYG010083468.1_pt1 | contig 10623 bp, 7 predicted proteins | sample 7278091 | NCBI WGS metagenome assembly JAAUYG01 (sample SAMN14350201, study PRJNA611818) | marine sediment metagenome | isolation source: surface marine sediment (0.6m) | place: French Polynesia: Moorea | collected 2018-08
ACAATTGCATACTTTGTCTGCAATTATTTATTACCGGCTCCATTTTAACTAGCCACCCCGCCCCCACCCCCCCCAAAAAAAAAAAAAAAAAAAAAAATTGTTATATATTAGGAATACCTCCCAAGAACTAATAAATAACATTATAGATAACAATGTGTTTCATGAAGCCATGGACAAGGAGTTTTATAATTGCATGATTTATAACTGCAAACAGATGTTTATTACTGGTGGTATTGTATTGAGCACATACAGACCACCATGATAGCTTAAATTAACCACACATTTAGCCTTTTCCTACCCATAGCTGGATAGAAACAACATTTGATGTTCACAGAGAGCAAACTGCTGAGGTGGAAAACTGCATGCATTCTCTTGACAATATATGACAGCATTATCATATGATGGCTGAATAAATTCTGGTGGACAATGGTGTAGCACAATATTTATGCTGGTTTTATCATCAACAAATTATGCAGATATGTAGGCATCTCAGATGTTTACACCTGGGCCCTGACGATATACAAATCTAGTTGTTTGATCTGCTGTACCACTGGAACAGTGCTGACATTGATACTTTAGTTCGTTACACGAAGTGACATAAAGAAAACTAGCAACTATCTTTACAGTCTTTGTAGTCTTAGCAATAGCTGGTTTGTAGAAGATAGATGATACTTTTTGTCACACGACGTGCTAATTGGTTTTGAGTAATCAGATTTTTGGACCAACGAACTTTAGGGTCTTAATGTTTATTTTATTTTATTTTATTTTATTTTTTTAGAAATAAATTTGACTGGCCACAGTGGTGCACTTTCCATTCAATCAAAAAATCAAAATTTTTGCAGTGAGTTATAAAATTGATGTTTCAGGTGCGTTCAGTAATTAAATTTCACATTTTGACGTGCTATTTTTATCGCCTTTTCAGGTTTGATTACGACCACCCAACGGAAACTGGACAGAGAACAGCAAGAAGAACATGTGCTCGAGGTGAGATGTCTATTGTGTATAATCCTTTAAGATATTGACCAGAACAGCTTGGAAATCATTAAATGGATTTTTTCACATAATAAGTTATCTGAAATGTAAATAATTCCTCATGGCAGAGGAATCTGGATGTTTAGCAATAAGGTATAAGACATGTCAATACATTGACTTTAGATGGCCCTATGTTAACCCTATATATGTACAGTAGTCCCTGTATTTTAAGACCACCCATTCGGCCATGATAGCCTGGTGTTATGTTGAAGGTGGTCTTAAAATGAAAGGTTGTGGAATATTTGTTTACTGAAAATATAAAAGTGGTGTCACTGCTTATAGGGAACAAAAAGAGTGAAGTTTTTAAATAGAAGGGTCTGCACCAGTACATGATGTGTATGTATACTACCTTAGTTATGTATTTAGTTCATTTGTAATCATTTTAGATGCACTAAATGATAATATTATGTACAAGTAAATATTCAGTTTGTAATATATATGAATATGTTAATAATTTTTAACTGCAAACACTACTGTAGTGTCTGAAATATTAGGGCTGAATGTAATTTGGTGCCGTGGCATGGTGATCTAATGTACAACTGCCATCAAGTTATCATAATGTCAGCAAAATCAGGGACACCAATAATCACTTGGTATACAAAACTGCTACATGTAATACAATTGTACTTATCAAGTACATACTCTGTACCAGCAGACTATAAGGGGCATATTTGGCAAGCAGAGGAAGTTCCAATACTGGTGAACTATGAATCATTGCACTATCTCTATAACCCTGTGTACATATCATACTGATGCTGGCTCCAGGAAAGAATTGTTCAGCACTAAACAATCATGTGGAGCCTACGCATTTTCTGGAAAGCCTTTTAGTCAAGGACTTCCACATGACTGTGACTGGATCCAAGCTGTTGCTCCCCGTGCTGCTGCAGACTATTATCCTAAATGGTCACAGCTTTTTATGGAAAGAGAACATTACTGCAGGCTATACATATATATACCTGGCTACTTCCAGACAATGCGAAGATTGCAAAGACTTAGCATTGAGCTCTGAGCAAACTAGGTCCTTCCTACTCTTTGAACAGGGACTGCTTGATTCTGTCTTAAAGAAATTTGAGAGCCTGTAGCAAAGCAAGCACGTGTACAGGTGCACAGTGCACCAGGAGCATGGGTTCCAGGATTTGGGGGATATTTCTACCACAATGTGGCTTAGGAAGAGATTACAGAACCAAGACAATCAGAGCATGCTTCTAATGTATCTCCTTTTCTAGCAAACATTGAATCATCATGATAAGTGACTTAACCACAAAGTAGGAAAAAAACATAATATATCTTACACAGTAGTGATTGTATAACCTGGAAAAGGCCTCAAATTTGTTGGATCCCGGTTTGGGTCCCAGTTTGTGCAGCTGCACAGCAAGATTGGTTATATTTGGTCAGGTGGGTCAGATTAATAACTTTCCTAGGAGAAGAGAAAAGTAACAAAAGTGATATTAAACCCCAGAGGTTGGTTGGGGTCGGTCAGAGTTTGAGGGTTGGAATCCCTGGGCCTGGAAAATCTCACTTGAGCTAAAACCCAGGGCTGTAATGTGATCCCTGGAGCCAGGGTCAGACTGTGTAAGGGGAGTCCTCCACTGGAGAGATAATACAGATATGCCACTCCAGCTAAAACTGGGAAAAGTTCCAGTCCACAGCTATAATGCCTGAGGCTCTCAGTCTCCTAGACCTCTATACCAGGCCGCTCCAGGACTGGAAGGCCAGTGGGATCACAAGTTCTTACAGACATTGTGACCTTTGAAGAAAATGTTGGCTGTGATATGGATGAAGCTTATAATTATATTTGGCAGGGTCTTCCAGGTCATCAACATCAGCTAACATACCAGGGCAGCCATCTCACTCAGAGCCTCATTGGCCACAAGACTTTTTGTCTTAACTTATATAGCATAACCTATAGGATATAGTGGTAGTATATCTTCAACAAATCATAGTTTGTTCAATTCTGTTCTGTTTTGGGATGTGGGGTCAGAAGGACAGGTTCCCTTCGGAGTTGGGGGGGGGGCAGTACTTTAGAATTACCCTCATCCCTGTATTACCCTCCTGTCCCTGAGGGCCAGTACATGTTTACTGTCTATTCATGATCTCAGGTCCAGCATAACCAGAGCTGTTCATTCTAAGATTTAGTGAAGGTTTTAACCCCAGTCTCATATCACTGCGGGCTTATTTCCTGCTGTTTTGTGACTCCATTTGTGGAATGTAATATTGACCATCACATAAAACCAAATATCTGAAATTGGATGATCAGTTTAACCTAATAAATTGTCTGTGTACAAGTGAAAGTATCCCAGACTAGCTGTGAACTGATGGCATACTGCTTGAACTCAAAACATGTGGTACAAATTATTGGTTTTTGGTGAGTCTCCAACATTACTACAAACTTCTATTTCAAATCCTCAAAGATATTAACTAGTAAATATTTGAGACCCTGCGAAGTTATCTTGGTCCCTACTTCCAGATTCATGTAACATCATGACATGCGGCAATTCATTTTCCGGGACAGTAGAAGTGTCCAATATTGGAGTTATCCATTTACCTATATGCCGTCATATTTTGATTACATGTGCATAAAAGTCAATTGGGCAGGAGTTGGTAATGGTGTGTTGTGGCTGCTGTGGTGGCCTGGGGCTGTCCTCCTGGTTGGGAGCTAGCTGACAGTCCCCCCAGTGCTGTATCAAGTGCCAGTCCAGTAATCAGGCTGAGGCTATTGTGTCCTAGCTCCAGCCTGGGAAAGTTTACTACCTCAGTAAACCCCTAGGAAATGGTTCCCTGTAAAGGATGTGGCAGCAATTGAAGCTGTGAGGATGGCTGTAGTGTTGAGGCTGGGATTGTGCTGGCAGTGGAATGAATATGTCCTCATTCCTTGTACAGGACCACAGCCCAATTACGGTTGTAGAGTTGTCTGGGACTTTCTCATCTCCGGCAGGGTTTATGAGTCAGGAAATGGTGTATGTTGGTCAGACGGAGCTCCCATAGCCAGATACTGGGAAGGTCATTAGGAAGAGGGGGGTAGTGGAGTCCAGGACGGGCATAGCAGGCAGGAGCTTGGAATGTCACCAACAGCCCACTGGGCTGGTGACATTCCCACATTACCCTGATTGCATGGGACAGGAGATCTGCTGTCACATCAGCTTGGAGGGACTGTACTGCTGCCCACACCCTGACACTCCAATCACCCAACTCAACATACACTTCAGCATGATGACTCTATGATGACACTATGATGACTCATCACATAAGATAAAAGTATAATAAAATATACGTGCCAGTAATTCTCTGGGGCAGGTGTTTTGAAATATTGTTAAATGTAGGGAATTTGATATATTAGTTGGTAGATAGTTGATCTCTCCTGTTTGTGACTTGCCGGGAACAGAGCCTGTCAGATATTGTGTATATGGGAAGTAAGTTAGTAAATCAGTGTGATTGACAGCCAGGTTTGAGTGACAGGGCCAGGTGGTTGGTGGCTTGGATGGTTATACCAGACCACTCACCTGACTGACTCAGTGATCCTTTGACTACAACAGGTACTGAGTGAGCCAGGCAATCCCAGCCACTCCTGCTGCTCCCAGCACTATGGGATATTAGAGATGGGGCCACCAGGAAAGGTTACTCAAACAATACTCCTCCCCTCCCCCAGGCCTGGGGTTTACCCTGTGTCTGGCTGTAGGGGGATCTCCAGGAGCCTGTGTCAGTATCAGCAGGTCTAGTAAAGAAAGAAATGGATCCCTGGCATAAAACTTCCCCAGAGCCACCAGCTGGGCGGAATAGGCACAGTGGCACTGTGTTGTTGGATCCCAGTCCCCCCCTCCCCCCCCCCCCTCTCTCTCTTGTGCTTTACAGTGATAGCTATTATTACAGAGCATGGCTACTGCAGGAACAACACTGTCCCTTGCCTTGTATATGAACAGGGGTCTGGTTCCAGTGAATCACTGTTTTGAAGAAAATGTCAATGTAGGTTGGCCCTGAGGTTGGCTTATCCTCATATACATGATCGGAAGTTTCTGCTGTGAGACCCAGATATAATTTCCCCACACCCATATAGCCAGTAGATTCACACAGATGCTACATATCTTGCATGGTGGTTTCAATACACAAATGGCAGCCCTTTGGGCAGTAAAAGCAAAGTTGTGGGCTGAAGTTTAGTACTTTGGAAATAAACTGCAAGGATTAATGGCTTCTTTTGGGTAATAAATATGAAAAATAGAGGCACCAAAACCGGCCTTTAAACGTAGATGCAAGTGGTCCATGTTGTGGAATATTTATCCTTTTATATCTCTTCTCCTCATGCAGAATTCATCCAATGTTCAAACGTAGCCATGATAACCCACCCCAGGGTGGCAGACCCAGACTTTGTCCTCAGTGTCCCTGCCACAATGGAAACCAGATCAACCAGACACTGCTACCTTATACTAGCTACAAGATATCCTGGTAGGGGCTGGCTCCCTTTCCAGGTATGGTAGACAGCAGACACCTTCCAGCATGGGTGTTAATGGAGCTGGAATCGATGGCCCATCTTGGTCACCAGTGAGGCCTGCAGTCAGAGGGATAATGGAAGCAAATGGTGGAAAGGAAATGACACTAATCAATTGCAGTCGGTGCTGGGAGGGAAGTGCGGGACGCTAGACAACCTTTGACTTGGCTACTTTGGGATTGTTCGAACCTGTTATTGTCCATGTTGACCGGATATTGTGTTCCCTTGACATTTACTAAGACCGGTGGGACAGGGAGGGGTCTAAACTGCTGCTGCTTGCTGGATGGAGAGTGGCTGGGGACATTGGGAGACATATCTGCAGCCCAGAAAGGTGCTGTATCATATGTGCTATGGCTGATAGGTAAATCCTTATAACCAATGATAACAGTCCACTTGATGTAAGGGAGGAATGGGCTTGGCTGAGATTTCATACACATGACTTACATACAGGTCGGTTCAGGAGAATGTCACAGCAGCAGATAAAATTCTGTCAAGAGGAATAATGCAAGTAAATAGCTGGGCATTAGTGGCTGTAAAAGTTCTTGAACATATAGGCTGCAGTGAGTCTGATAATGATATTGCCTTGGTTGAGCCATAAGGCGCCTACATTTTGTAGGCTGGATTTTGCTTTGATCTTCCTGCATGTCAGCCATTATGACACATTCTGTCTAGTTAGGCTGTCTGGTGTGCCAGAGCTGTAGCAGCCATTAGCCACCTCCGTCTCCAGGAACTGATGCCTCATGACAAAGACCAGACTTCCGGATTCCCTTATTAGGCCCAGAATGGTTGGATATGATTACGGAGTCAGTGGAAAGACTGGGGGACTGGGTCACAGTGCATCTCAGGGTAGAGCAGGCACACTGCCGCACTTGCTGAGAGGGGCTGGAGTCTCGGGAGAACTGGGTGGCAATTTATTGGATCATAGATCAGAATCGTGGCACTGAACGCGATAAAAATAACTGCCACTGAGCTTGGTAGAATGCCTCAAAAAGGACACAGTTTTTCACAATAAGAGCTGCACATTAGAAGAAGTAACTAATGTATTTGTTTTGCGTATGATGCAAGCCATATTTGCTGTGTTAATGTTAGGCAAACCAGACATTTTGGGAACTTGAATGGCATTTTGCACAAAGATTAAAGGTGCTGCCTTTCACAGTGAGCTACAGTTGAACTCGGTGGTACCAGACATTTGCATTTTATCAGCTGAGGCTACATTTACATCTAATCCTGTGAAAATATCAAGGAAAAAATCATTACTAGAAACCGGTATATAAGTACCTCCTTGTTTTAATTTGTTCTCGGCTTACTGCACAAGTTCATTCTAGTACAGTACTAATTTGTTCCCAGTGATTTTTTTCCCAGGCAGTGTATATATAATACTGTTCAGAAGCACAGGGCTATGTCACTTAGATACCAGGATCCATGTTCAGATAATGGCAACTGCATGTAGTTTTCAGGATTGGTATAAAACATCGAAAAAAGTGAAGCACTGAAGGAGCCTGAGCTTTCAGATAGAGTCCTTGGCTGTCAGCCAGTGTAAAATGTCTAAGGAAGTATTACCCACTGAGCCTGCTTCCCTGCCACAACACACACCACTTCTTTCTTTTCTTCAGTCTCTCGGTATTGATGGGCATCTAACATGCACTGGTCTACCAACAGGCCTCTCACTCCAGGATGCAGCAACAGATCCCTGACTGCATCCTGACTCCTACTGAGGCCGTATTGAACAGCCTGTCTCTAATGGTACACCTGCCAATGCCTTGGGTCTTTTGTACTTGGGTTTGGGACTCCCACAGACAAAAATGACGTATGTCTTGTTGGCATGACATCTGCCTGTCACTCTTGTGTGGAATAAGCGACTAGCCTGTCTCCAGGGGCGAGAGAAGTCTAGCAGTTGGGGTACTAGAAGGTGTAGGGTGATGGAGTCTTCGACCAAAGTGCTTTTAATAAAAACTATGAAGCTCAGCTTTTCATATTGTGCATGTAAACTGCTTCAGTTAGATTAATACCGAAGTCCTGGTGAAAATCCACTCAATCAGAAGGCAGAAGTCTGATAAAAATGAAGAAAAATGGTTTGAATATTCTCAAGTTTCCATATTTATATACATTTGTATATGTAGACACATTGTGTTTCAGAAACAAACTACCCAGTATACATGTATAAGTTTACTTATATATCTTTTCTCTTTATAACAATGAATAGCTTGAACCAAAAACTATGACAGCATTTGAAGTTTATAGATTGTTAGTCTGCATGCTAAAAGAAAAGTAATTAATTTGAAAGCAGCACAACTGCTAAGCTGGCAGCAGTCATAGGAGGGAAAGGTAAGGAAAAAAAAAAAGAAAAAGAATGATTGTGCTTTGCACATTTTGAATGTGAAGTCATCGTATTGGGCTTCAGTCTCACTATGAGATAAATTGGAGACCCCTCAAGTCTTTTCAGCTCACACCTGGGCAGGTTCTCTGCATATGACAGCTAATATGAATAGATGTCATCTCTCATTGTAGACTGGCATCATGGTCTGCTTTTCTCTTCTAGCACTTATGGGCTGGCTCAATTAGAATTCTGAAAAGGTCCCCTCACTTCCTTTGGAACACACCAGTGTTATGGTCCTACACAGAATTTATGGAGAAATTGGACAAATTTATAGGAAGTACTTTTTCAAATGGCTCTGTACAGCATCTTGAACATGATGAAGATGTTGAAGAGTATAAATGCAGTGCACTATTTGAGAACTGTTTCCCACCATGTGTGACAATTGGACCTTATGTGACCGGAAGATGACCTGTTTTCAGGACAAACACATGTTAGTGTTACTTCTGTCACAGCAGCTATATTTGTGACAAGCTAATTTTTGAATAAGAAACATTGTGTTATATAATTATAGGTTCAGTTACGATTACTACAAATCCAAATTGTGTGTACAATGGGCCCTCCCTTAAAGAATACTCTCAACAGACACAGATTCTTGGCAGCAAGTGCTGTGACACTGCTGCTCATCAAAGGACACCTCTTAAATAAGGACAGATTTATTTGGCAGAAGGGGTGACCCTATTGGAGGAGGACAGCTGTAGTGATATTTCCCTGCCCAAGTTGTTTACATAAAAAATATCTGTTTCTCAAGCAGTTAATTCGGAAGTAACAGGTTTTGCGTTTGATTTTAGTCATACAGGTGTATTTACTAATGGCTCTCTAGTGGCGGCACATGGTATATACATGCCAGTTCTGTATCATCCTCAAAGTGTTTTTTCCTGGGACCGAAAATTTGTCAGCATGGAGAAGTGTCAATTCTGTTAACCCTTAAGTCCAGACAGATGCCTGCCGCTACAGTCTGGCTGCATGTACACTGTGCTGATAGTGGGACGCCAGGCCACTTGACCTGACAGCACATTGAAACAAGAAAGGCTGGAGCAGGCTATGTGTCACCAAGCCAGACTTAGACTTACCTCCTCATGGCAAGGCTACAGCAGCCTGCAATGAGACTGATAGGATGAGTGCTTTTACCTTCCTGACCTTTGTCTAAGTTTTGGCTGACCACAATATTGGAGATATAGGGTATCTTTGATGGGAACATGAAGCCTGTCACTGTGTTGTTGCCCTCTGTGGCTATATGGTGATGTAGCCCTTTATATAGCTACTTTATATTCAAATCAAACCACAAGAGGTCTTGAAAGTTGCGGTTAAGGGTTGTCATTTTACACATCCTGTAACTGCTATGTACAGAGGAGAGAGAGCATTACCCAGAGCAGGATTTCTTTGCCCACTGACTGCTTGGTTTACTCAAACTTTGGTAATGAGTCATGTGTCCAGCCAGAATAGTATTACATGTAGTATATTGTGACACAAAATCGTGACATTAATAGCCGCTTTAATGGAATGTCAATCCACCCCTGGTCCTGTGGCACCCCTTGCTAATCTCGATATATCATGATGCCAATCACCCATGCAGTCTTTAACCTACTAAGTACTTTGCTTTCGCATCTTTTGTCTTCTTTCAGGTATCTTTGGAAATTTTCCTGCTAAGGGGTTTAAAATACTGTCTTAGAGATCGCAGGCAGTGTGATGGCCTAGTGGTAGAACATACATTACATATATATTGACTTGTCATAAGTTCCAATCCAGCCTGACACATTTTCATTCCCATGGTTAATCATTGCATTTGGCCCGGTATAGTCAGGCTCAGCCATCACATGATGTGCATGCACAAAGAGGAACAAAAGCCAAAGAACTTAATATTCCCATCCCAAATCCGTTCTTTAACTCAGGTCACAGTCACACTGAGATTTAAATCAAGCTTAGTGTAACAGCAAAATATCTTCTCTGACTCTTCCTCTTTTTGGGACAGCATGTCAGCTAAGTCTCGACTACCTTATCCCGAGGTTTTCCAGCAGTGTTATCCTGGTATAAGACCTGGGTTTTATATATAAATATAGGAGGAGGAATTATGATAGCCCAAGTGTGGGAGGTAGCCTGGCTTACCTGTTTGTTGTCTCAGGACAGCTGGGGAGATTGCAGGGATTCCAGGTTCCCGGTGACACTGAGGCAAGAATTCAGTCTCTGTGTACATAAACTATGTGTTTTTGTACATGTGCAGTTTGTTTGTGTTAAATGCCCCAAGAAAAAAAAAACAACATTGTATTAACATTAGCCAGGCTTCTTTTCTGAACATGGAGGGAAAGGCTATTTTTGTCCCAGGAAGGAAGCAGATGAAGATGAGCAATAAACATGATGAAAAAAAAGAATAAAAATTTTAAAAATCTCACCGCTTTATATGTGGACAAGTATAATAATGATTTCTAGATTGGTTCGAAGAAATTTGTTTGTCCCAGCATACAGAACCTGCAAAAATTCTCTAGGTACTGTATTAAATAATGACAGGCATCAACTGTTAATTAATGCTAGAAGGTCTACAGACTGCAGACAACATTACAACATTCTGTGTTGTACTAGCCTAATCCACTAACTGGATCCCCGTATCTTATAAAGTGCACCTTCTTATGAAAGCCATGTTTATAATCCTGGTAAAGCATGTATAGATGCATCAAAATTCTGAGCCAATACCACAGATTGAAAGACCACAAATGTAACTAGAAACAAAAAGAGAATTGAA
>JAAUYG010243081.1_pt1 | contig 10623 bp, 11 predicted proteins | sample 7278091 | NCBI WGS metagenome assembly JAAUYG01 (sample SAMN14350201, study PRJNA611818) | marine sediment metagenome | isolation source: surface marine sediment (0.6m) | place: French Polynesia: Moorea | collected 2018-08
CTACAATTGCTTGCTCGATGAACTTACTGGATAACTCGCAAGCCTACGAAAACTTGTGACGGCACTTGTACATCTTACAAGGATCGAGAGGTATCACAACAGTGTGCCTCGTCTACAGGCGGGTGGCTTCATCTAGGCCTGAGATTGCACCCTAACCCTTGAAAAAATCAATGCAACTGATTCCTAGTAGATCTACCGTAGATTCAATATCAAAAGATAAAAAGGCACCCACCACCCACTGATACACTGAGTGATGCTTGGGAACCACCCCTTTACCCCTTGACAGAAAAGTTGCCCGAAACACTTTGGACCACACTTACACACTAGAGTCTAGTCTACACTTCTCGGGTTGAATGAGACACCCCTGGGGTAGATCTACATTGAAGGGGATGTCACGGGCCCAAATTCAACTCAATTGGATAGCTTCTGAACTGGCAAGGAGACTCACTGTGACTTTTTCTCATGCCCAAAAGTTGTCTCCTACCTTTATTATCGCCCAGCTGCCTTCCTTTACGTGAACTTGAAGTATACAAGTCGGGAGGCTAACATCGAAGTTCGCTGTTCATATCTTGCTCCCAAATCGGCAAATAGTCTGCCTCAAACAAGTAAAACCACCTAGAGGCCTTGAGAAAATGTTGCTAAAAAGGAATTAAGAATTCCAGAATGTAGAATGGGCAACGTTGTTGTTGTTTTACCGATATGGTTGCGCTTGCCTTTTGCCATATTTCGGGAAGGAGACTATTTTCCTGAGAGGGGGTGTTTTTTTTTTGGTGGACCATTAACCATTTGTTTTCTTAGCGGATTGCTGTCTTTAGTCTTGTCCTGTCGCAATTGTCCAGACATTGCGCAAGTTCAGAATTAAGTATGAGTGATTTTCAAGGCAAATACCAGAAGCTAGCCACGGAATATGCCAAGGTTTGTATGATCTTAGATCTGTTTTCAATGGTGGGCACTCGTTTGCAACGGAGGCACAAAAAACCCGTCACAATGCCAACTTTTTTGGGCCGAGCGCGACGCCTTATGGAGTCATGTAGATCTACGTGTCGTCTTGTTGTTGTGCAGGACCCCCCCCCCCCTCCGGGCTGGGACCCCCCCCCCTTCCGGGCCAGAGCCCCCGTCTGGGCCGGGTCCCCTTGGTCTGGCCCGGCATAACCTGGTCACGTGACGGGATCACGTCATAGACGGTAGGGGGCGCTCGGTCATCGGGCATTTGTACCCCAAGTCCAGTGGTGCCATGGTCACTTTCACCATTGCCTGGGTCTTGTGCACCATCACAGGCCCTTGGAGTCTCCCAGGAAGCCACCGGGAGTACTGGAAGAAGGAAGGAGTTTCCATGCTTTTTGTTTGTTGTTATGATTAATATTTGATTTCCCACAATGCATAGACTCTAGCGATGGACTTTCTCAGGTGTAAACTTCGAAAGCAGTAAAAAACTACCTGGGAGCTCCCAGGGTGAAAAATATGTGGTTTTCAAGTGCCACCGAACTACCGGCGAAATACCAGGTAGCTACCCGGGAGTCAATCCAAGCGCCGGGATCCATCATCTTTCCAAGACAATTTGCTTTGCAATGAAGCACCCTTTCTTCGCAAAAAAAGAAGAAAAGTTATTGTCCACCGTTTCCACCTCTATGGTTCAAGACCTACGATCCGACGCTAAGTTGCCGCTATCACTTGGACTCTGAATTCTTGCAGCTGCGAGCGCAGGTGCCGGTTTTGAAGAAAGCTGTGCTGGAGGAGCAGGCCAAGGAGCGGTCGCTCCAGGTGAGACAGTGCGACGGACTTGTTTTGATTTGATACAGCGAAGTGAGCAACTCGAATCCACACAGTGTCGAGGCCCGCAGATTCTCACATTCCAAACACTCTCAATAGACTAAATATGTACGCCCTGATTTTCGTTCCCGCATCAGATTTTGTTCGCGCGTGATGCTTGCTTGTGACATCAGTGTGGGGGTGTTGTATCAGACTTCTGTCCACTACCACCTGGACTCGCGCTCTCCCCACCACTGTACTGCTGAGTGTGAGCAATGAGGCCTCTTGCTTATGAATGTTTTCACTTGATTGGGAGGTAAACATTTTTCAGGATGTCATCAAGGACAAGGACACGTCAATTCGTAAATTTGAGCAAGAGGTTGAGAGTCTGTCGTTCCGCAACCAGCAGCTCGCGTCGCGCGTGCAAGTGCTGCAGACCGAACTGGAAGCGCAATCGAACACACCGAAAAAACACAAGGTCAGTTCGTTCGTCCGTGTCCTTTCAATTCTGCCCAAACGACAAGGTACGTTTCAGCTCCTAAATCAAGGACGTGAACGAAAGCGTACACCATGGCTTCAAGAAGTTTTCAAGGAACGCATTGTCGAATACTGGTTGACAGGGAAAGGGTCCTGTGCCGAGTGTGATGCCAGCGCCATCTGCCACCAGTGTGTTCGACGAGGAGCTGAGAAGCAAGATTGAAGAAAACGCCATGTTGCATCGAAAAGTGAGTGAACTCATCCCTTCCTTGGACCGTCTTCTTGCTGCGAGGTTCTCTCCACAAAAAGGCCCTGGAAAATATCTAGAAAATAGCCGATGAGGGCAGACCATCGCTCTTTCTTGAAAGATTCCTGCAAGACACCATGCATAAATTGAAGCTGTCCCACTGTTCTGCGAGACTACTTCACTTCCAGTTTGCTGATAACAACGAAGTGGAGTGATTTTGTGTCATTGTAATTGTGAAGGTTCACGAGTCTGACGAAGAACACCGCTCAACTATCACACACCTCCGGGATCGCCTGGCGGTGCTGGAAAAAGAGGCCGCGTTGCACCAACAAACCCTGGACAGCACCACTCAGCACAACAAACATCACATAGACAAACTGCATCAGGACAAAGCCATGCTCGAGGTGAGGGGTGAAACTATCAAAGCAAGGTTGCCGAGACGCAGCTGTCATGCACTTTGGCATATGCATTGTTTTGCTTTCCGCCTCCCAATCAGTGAACGCGAAAATTTACGTTGGTATTTTTTCTCTTTATGTAGGTGAAGTTACAAAAACAAGAGAAGGAAGTCAAAGAAGCGAAAACAAGAGCCGAAAGCGCGTAGGTTTCAGTGTTGACTTTACTCCAACAGTAACTCTCTCACGGTTATTCGTTGTAGTTCCCTGGTGACTGTCCCGTTTGTTTGCAATTGTTTTGTTGTTTACTAGGCTCTTAAAAGTGATGATGGACCGCCATGAATTCAGGCGGCCACTTTCATGGAAATCACCAAGTCATTTAGTTACCGTAACTTACTGTCTTCTTCCGTCTTCGTGGACAGGGAACAGAAGCTCAAGTCTCTTGAGGAAGATTTGACAAGTCGACTGCATCAAGCCACGAAGATTCTGCGTGACAAACTTCCGTTCAACGACACAGGTTTGCTCAGCAGTCTGCGGAGTCGAAGAACCCGATGACTGTGCACTGAAGCGACAGTTTTCTCGCCAAGTGGTGAAGAAAAATTGATCAGCTTCAGCTGGTGTGGAAGCTTACACCTGGAGAACAATCTGTTGGCTTGCACCCTTGAATGGCTCACTAACAGGCTCTCTGACAGTATTTCCTCAAAATGTGCCTTGAGAGTGCCTGTAACAATGTGGAAACTTGTTGGTTGTGATGATTCGGTTGCCAACTGCCTAACATTTGTTTGGCCGAGATCAATTCTATCTTTGTTCAATCATTGTACACACCGGAAGTTGGAAGTGCCAGACTGCGTGTTTTGTGTTGCAGCGCTGTATGAGCTGAATGCGCTGAACATACCGACTCACGACCGACAGCATCAACTGAAAACACAAGAACTCGTCAACCAGGCCGGTAAGTCCCACGGAAGGCAAGGTAAAAAGCAAATCCATCTCCACCCCTCGCAAGCCCGCTGAAACTGGTCATGTTCCCAAAGCCAAGTTGGTCGTTGTGGTGAAGTTGATCGGTGAATGTCCATCTCAAAAAGTGGAGACCAACAGAAAACCACGTGCGGGTGCTGCTCGCGGCGCTTTGTTCCGCTCTGCGGTGAGGTGTGGCATGCCATCGTTTGCGGGTGTTTCAAATATTTGCGATTTTGTGTAGGTACCTGTTGGCTTCCAGGAACAAAGCAATTCATTCTGTTGCTCGCGTTTTGCGTGATGTTGGTGCTGGAAATTTTGTAACATGGTGAACTGAACATCCTGTTTGCCTGATGAGTTGTTCGTCGATTTGAAGGTGTGCTGGTGCGCGAGTTCGTGCAGGGTCTGTCCAACTTCCACACATACTGCGAGCAGCGCTCAGCCACCTACCCAGCCGACAGGGACCGAGAACCGCTCTCAACCACCAACAAAAAGGTACCTTTCCGGTTCTGGCGGTCCCGTCGTTTCTGACGATCCCGGCCTGTTTTGAAGCCACCATCACAGCGCAGTCTTACCGCGAACTCTTCCTTTCGAAACTAGTTTTCCGAGTTCCAAGATGCTTGCGCTGATCACCTGATCGCTCTATTCAACACCTTTATTCAGTGGTGGGCAATGGACTTGGAGCAGCAAGTGTGCTAAAGAAAGAATTTTTACGCTGAGCGTGGCTGTAAGCCGGGACGGCCTTAAAGAGTCACGCACGTGTTGTCGTCTTTGTCACTGTGGCAAGGGACCCCCCTCCCCACCCGGTATCACTTGATCGCGCTCGACCGTTACACTGAGTCAGCGTGTCCTTGTGGAGCACACTGGAACTGCGCATTGTTTTCAATGTCGATGCAACCACAGGATGTGTGGTTGTAAACGTTTCCGATTGTCATCCGCTGCAAAAGCAAAATCATAAGGACAGGAAAATCAGTTTCTATTGGTGGTGTTTCAGTTTTGTCAGCACCTGCACGAGAACGCTCTATACCTGCGTCCCGTGGAGCAAACGTTCAGGGCGTTTCAGGATAGCCTCAAAGAAGACGCACTCACCACGCTGGTCAGTACTCAACGGCTGTAGAAATTCAAACAGTAAATTGATAGTCGCGATCAGGGGGTCAAACATTCTTGCCGACTACCGAAGATGCAGGCATACAACTCCACATCACTCGCAAACAACACCTGTAAAACCTGTTGGACTCTCTTTGTCTTTGTTTTCAGGAAACGGCTGTGGGGCTACAAGACTTCACGTGCCAGTTCAAGAAGTACAAAGATTATGTTTCCAAGTTGTTGCCATATCATCTCTTGAGGTGAGCAGGAAAACGAACACAGTCGATGAAAAATTGGTGCAAGCTCGTTGCTAGTTCATTTGCGAGTGCTTGTGGACGCGGAAAGAGATGTATTGGCCCCCACTTCCACCTGTCACATCCCAATCCTCCTCCCGTGCTGTCTGCAGCCAGCTCAAATTAACGTCTGTCGCAAATTTCGACTGCGAGTGAATTGGTGTTCGGTTTGCATTGTGTATATCTGATTAGAGAACGCCAACAGCGTCCGAATGATTTCTTTGTTTGTGTTTCTTTAGTTTGGAAGAGGAGTGCGGTATGTCGCTGTGCAGTGCCACCCTGGAGGAAAAGAACATGCAGGTTCACGCAGCGCTACAGAGATTTAGTAGCGCGCTGTCCCACCTACACACACACACAGCTCTGCTCGCAGCCCAGAGTGAGTCGCATTTCTCATCTTGCTTCTGTTCGTTCACGAATGCCATCAGATTCAAATAAAATAAAAAAATTGGAAAATGAATAACACCGGTAGTTCAGGTGCAGCTCTTGTCTGAACATGTCTCACAAATTACGGTTCCTTTGTGGGACTGCGCTGATGGCTGTTCATGTTTTGACAGATATACATGTGTCAGTTTTGTTGGAAATTTTAACGGTCTTTGGTCTTCTTTTTAGGCCGCGCCATGTAAACGGGTGGCCTTTGTGGAGTGATGTACATGTCGTCGTTGTCATGGAGGACCCTCTCCCCCTCCAGGCTAAACCCACCCCTTCCCGCCGATGTGGGGACCTCCCCCCCCCACCGGCGCGCGCGGCCTTTATGCTGAGTCAGCGTATCCTCGTTTGGAAAAGAAAAGGAACCTATTTGATGTAAAATGCTGAGTTTTGCTACTCTCTGACCTTTCCTCACAGATTATTTGTTGTAAGATTGTGTGCTTCTCTGTGATTGGTTCAGGTGAACCAAACTGCGCCGACCCGAGAACGAGTCAACCGCGCATGTTCCAGTTGTTGTCCGGATCTGTCAACTTTCTGCACGAAACAATCAAAGGTGAGATCGAGGAAATACGTGACGAGCTGGGCTTGCAAGTCTGTGCCAAAGCTCTTTTCGCGCAGTGCCGAACACGAAAATGGTGGGAGTGTCAAATGTCTACTGGAACGAGCAACGAAACAACAACCGGGATGATGTGACTCATATTCACTGGACAAGATGGAAAGTCTGTCTTCCCTTGAACAGTCGGACAGAATTCCCTGTTTAGTTTCAAAGGAAATTTTAACACACTGGGCTTCAATGGAGAAAGTTAGTCAGAGTGCAGATTATTTTGCTGTTCCAGGTCAGCAGAACTATGTAGTTGTTGTTGATGCCAACCCCACCCCCCTTCAGTTAAGTGCAGCCTCTCAGCGCGACCATGTTTTGGCTTACTATTGGCGTCTTCCTTGCAGACTTGTCGAAGCACTTCAACGCGAAGGTGTCGCTGGAGCATCAGCTGCCGACCGCGACACAGAAGCTGAAGACAACGGACGAGTGCGTTGTGTCGTCTCTCATCGGACTGGTCACCTGCACTAGCAAGGTAAGCTGCTTGTGTGGCACCTACCCGGGCGAACACCGCACATTTGCCGGATGAGACAGAACATGGTGTGAATTGTGTTGGGGGTGAAATAAAGGGTGAAACAAGTTGCAACAACCAGATGAGCTTGAGATTTGGTGGCACAGAAGGCAAGAGGTGAATAGCAGTAAGATAGGATATGTTGCACAGATACTGAACTTCAAACTTTTCATTTGTTGAGTTTGTGTGCAGCATACAAGAGAAGACCACGTCTTTGCAGATGGCGGGCTTCCTGAGCGGGAACCTCGAGTTCTTCACGCGAACGGCCGGATACCGGACCCGCGGCAGTAGCGTCTCGACGAGCGCCGCTCTGGAGGGACCCAAGTCGCACCCGGCTGTCTCTACCTTCCGGCAGAGGGCCGCCGACTACATCACCAACATCTCACAAGTGCGACCCTGAAAACTTTCCATATTTTCCGTGTGCGATAGCTGTGCGGGCTACTTAGCGAACGATCCAGTTCTGAAGAAATATGAGGTTTTATTGTTTTTGTTGCAGCCAGTGGCAGAGAGTGTTCCCTATAAACTGGCCCTGCAGAACAGGAAGACGCTGTTCAGCTCCACGGAATCTCGCGAGAGTCTCGCGCAACAGGTGCGTACGCGCTCGTGCGGAATCCCTGTGGTAGTCTCATTCAGGAGTGTTTTAGCGTAAGGGATGAAGGAAGGAGAAAAGACGACTGATGTGTAGAAGGTACAGTTCTCACAAAGTGGAAACATAAAGGAAACACTTTCCAGTCGGGGGGGGGGAAATCCATGAATTTCTGATTCAGAAACTCATCAGGGAATTTTGTTCCCAAAAGCATGCAGAACACTGAAAGGTTTGTGCGTCGCCAGATTGTTGCCCTGTGGTGGATAAGTTTGGAAAACACGTCTTTTTCTGATTTTGGTAGGTGGTGGGGTTCCAAGACAAGCTGAGCAAGCTGGAGCAGGAGAAGGAACACTGGATGCTGGAGGCGCAGCTACTGCAAATGAAATACCAGAAAGAACAACAGGTATGTGCCTCATCCGTCTCGGTTCTCGCTTGACAATGAATCAAGTTTTGTGTCTGTTTTCACAAACTTATCGACGGTCAGATATCTCAGTCAAAAAGTTTTCTTCACACTCAGTGATTGTATTGCAGAAAGTAGGGGAGTTGGAGGCAGATATAAAGCGACTGGACACAAATATTAACGGCTCCATAGAAGACAATGTGGAGGCGCCATCTCGAGTGAAGGTCACTCGCACCACGTCTAACGTTGGAGCGCAGCCCCTGGACACATCCATGGTAAGTGGGCACAAGTGCAGGTTACGTCCAGGCAAGTAAAGGTCCAGCCGTATCTTGTTTTCTGGCAGATAGCCAGTCCCAAGAAAGCAACACCCACCTCGCAGTACACGGAAACCCCTTCTCTGGCCTGTTGTTCTTCAACACAACCTTGTCACCAATCGACAGGAGAATGCGCAAAAAAGGCCGTTTTGCTTGAGGAAAGAGTTCAGTTTCCTGAGAACGAGGTTGCGTTTACAGTTGGGTTCGGTGGAGGTGAAGACGACAGAAGGAGACGGAGAAACCCGAGAAACGCTCATCAAGTCGCACTTCGCGCAGCGCATCGCGGAACTGACCAACGAGTTACAGATGGCTGACAGCCGGGCGGTGCACTACAACGCGGAGGTGCGAATCTTTGGGGCCTTAAAAAACGACAAGAAAAATCACGGCTCAATTTTGAGACCAGAAAGGCAGATAAACTTCAGGAACTGTTTTCCGAAAAGAAGTGCCTGAGGTTTCGTTCTTGTTGTCAATGTCATGCAGGTCATTGTTCCCGCCAATCTTCGTTTACTCAGCGCAGGTCCAGTTCCTCTCCAACACACCGTTGACTGGACCTTACACCTTTGACCAAGTTTAACGCAGCATGCAGTGATGTAGCGATCATACGAACAGTACGGCCTTGCTATGAGCGCCCTTGTTTTGAAAAAAAAAATGTGTCGGAAGACAAGGCAAAGTGTTATCTCTCTCGAAGAGGTGGTGACACTGATATTTGACTGTTTGTTTGCAGTGTCGCGCGCTGCACAAACGGCTAGACATCGCGGAGAAGCAGAAGGAGCGGACGGAGCAGGAACTGAACGATGCGAGCAACACCACCGCGCAACTCCGGGTCAGTAGTACAGATGGTAAACCGTAGTTTGGGGGGTGGTTGGGGTGGAAGGTTCGATGATGGTGAAAGGGCTGCAAGATGGAGAGCCGTGATGAGTTTGGGACAGAAAGAGGCCTTTCTCTCTTTCTTGGCTGGTGTTGTGCCGACGAGGCTCCGTGTATGGTCCCGGATTGTGTGAGTTCTGTGACAGCGGGAGAGATGTTATGGGACAAGTGACTGAAGAATTCTAATGCAATCCTGCGGGGCGGCAAAACCTGGTGAAAAGGGATGGCATGTCGACAGCATGCTGGAGCTGGTCTTCTGCAGTTAGCATCTAAGACACCTACCTCCCGTTAACGGAAGCTTTTTTGCTGACCGCGATGAATGCATTTGGAATCACTTGAAGTTTGTCTTGTCCTGCAGGATGAACTGCAGACAACAACGCGGAGTTACGAGGGTCAGCTGAGCATGATGAGCGAGCACCTGGCCGGTATGAACGAGAAACTGACTGTGCAGAAGGAGCAGATAGACGTGCTGCAGTACCAGCTCAACAACAAGGTAACTAGTCAGCTTCACTGAAACTGGTCGTTTTCATGAACTGAAAAGTGCCATCACCGCGGTCACAATTTCATGGTCAATGCTGATTTGCATCTTTGTTGGGTTTTGTACTTTCAGATGCAGAAGAAAGGAAAGTTGAAATAACGAAGACAGCTTTGTGTACGGCCAAACACAAACGTTCACATTCATTATTGGTGCAGAAAAATATTGTGCCAAACAGAACAGTTTGTATCTGTGAGAAAAATCCATTGAGTGTAAAAGGTGACGAACTTCTGTTTGATAAAATAGGTCAGTTAGGTCGCGCTGTTTCAGTAAGCAGCCTGATGGAATCACTTTGGTGTCGCCCTTCTTATTGGTGGTGCCCTACCCCACTGCACTCCTTGCCGACAGCACGAGCTGATTACGTGACTAGTCCGTGCGCGCCATGGCCTATGGCCAACCAAAAAACAGCCTGACTGGCAGGATATCGCGCTCTTGGAAACTTTTACGGCTGACAGTCAGATGACCGGGTGAGTGTTGATCACGTGATTGACCAGGTCTCAACAATCTGGTTCTGAAATTTGTTGCGTGCTGGCCACTCAAAAGGATTCCAGAAAAAAATCACAGAAAAGAGGTCACCTTTGGGTGATCCTTGACTGTAGTAGATCACAGAGCAGCTTTGAAATTGGAGAAATCATCGTGGTTTCTTCATAGCACATGCACTGGTTGGGTTGCACGAAATGAACTTGGAGCAAGCTGCACGGTGCTTTTCCAGGAATTTGGTCGCCAGATGCGTACGCTGTGTCATGGCCCGAGTGTGACCTGTTGCAACTTGTTGTTTCTAGTGAATCTTTTTCCTGTTCGAATGAAGGAACCTGCTGAATACTGTACATACAGTGGCCCGAAAAAGTGCGGAAACTACTTCTTCGTTGTCTAAATCTAGTCATTCTGTGAATTAGTGCTTCAAATTTTCCCACCAGGTCAAATCTACCCCCCCCCCCGTGCTCTACACTTGGCGATTTTGTCTCGACTAGAATCTACACCGTTGTCAGTCAGTGTGACTTGCACTGTGCAACGCCGCGCGGTCCGCCATGTGATTGGTCGCCCCATGCCCCACTGTGTCAAACCCACATCTAGCCCTTCCCATGACGGCCGGCCCGCCCCCGCCGCCCCCCCCGGGGGGGCCCCCCCCGGCGGGGGGGGGGCCAGGCGCGCGCACGGACGGGGGGCGGGAGCCGGCCGGGGGGGGGC
>JAAUYG010009106.1_pt1 | contig 10622 bp, 12 predicted proteins | sample 7278091 | NCBI WGS metagenome assembly JAAUYG01 (sample SAMN14350201, study PRJNA611818) | marine sediment metagenome | isolation source: surface marine sediment (0.6m) | place: French Polynesia: Moorea | collected 2018-08
AGTGACTCTCCCGCCACCAATCATTGTGTTCGTGGCCAGAACGATTTGAGTACGCAACACAAGTGTATTTCTGCGAATGTTTTGCAAATTGAAAACCAAATAATCAAAATATAAACGTTTCACTTGTGCTTTACAGTTCTGCTGATTCTACTGGATCCAACAACTGAGAAATGTGACGCGCGATCTGACAGTTTTCTGCCTGAAAAGAAACTGACCATTCCAGGAGAACAAAATGCACTTTTCTGGTGCTTCATCCACTGTGGATTTGTGTAAATACCATTAGCTCTGTGTTATGTGTGAGGTTCATCTTGGTTACTCACTGGAATTTGCAATTCAGCAGCGATTCTTGAACAAGCGGACTCGGAGGATGATTGCAAACAAAATGCGAATGTTGTGTGGACACACTGATTGATAGAAATCAACACAAACGTTTCGTTCATGGTTTGTGATCTTGAAGGAAAATACTGCCACCTTCCTTCGTTGCTCATCCGGTTTTATAATTTCGAAATGCGCATTTTAACTCTTGGTTGGTGAGCCGCTCTGATTTGTGACAGTCTTTGTGGTGGAACAGCATTTAACTGTCATGTTGTACGAATAAAAATGTCAATGAGAAATAGTGCGTCTTGAATGAAAAACATCAAAAATTTCAAAACAGGTCGTTTTGAGAGTCAGTGTGGTCTTTTTTGTTGTGTCAGATCCCCCCCCCCCACCCCCAAGTACACTGCCTGCCTTCCGCCCTCGGAAAGCTGATTCAGCGAACACTTGCACTCAATCAGTATTCATCATTGAAGATGTGTTCACAAATGTTTAAAGTCAGAGAAACCCATCACATGTGAACTGATTTTCAACACCAAAAAGAAATCACTGCGCGATTCAGAGAAAAATGCACTCAAGATTGTACAACAGCTGGTTGTTGATCGTAGCTGTAGGTGGGTGGGGGTGTTGTGCCGTAAACCGGTGGGGCATGTCCTGGGTGTCCGTCGTCTGAAAAAAGTGTTCTGGAGTACATGCCTCCACATTCGTAAGCCGGCAGCACAGAAACCCGTGCGCGCACCGGTTCAATGCCGGCAAGCATGTGCCAGTGAAAAGCTCATTGATTCAATTCGAAACTTGGCATTGTTCGCTCGAAGTTGCTCAACAGGCATTTGACAAGAACACTTACAAGGAAGTGCCATGTACTGTGCAGGGTTGTCCTGTGACTGCACCAGTACCACCACCCTTCCGTCCGATTGCTGGTATGACTGGTTCCGCTGGTGCCTCTGCGCTGAGCCGTAATTCTCGTGATTCTGTTTTGAACAAGTGTGCACCATGCAGATACATGTCGGAATTGTGAAACAGTCGCTCGAGAGATGGTGGAGATAAGACGCGTCAGGCAGATAAAACCTGCTCATCTGAACATTTCGTCATTGATAAAACAACAGAAAAGCAATTGCACAGAACCAGAGGAAGTTAACGTTTTTGCGCAAAAGTCAGTTGTTTGCTTCTTTGTGTGTGTGTGGGGGGGATTTCTTTCTTTTTTTCTGAAATATCAGGTGAAGAAACAAAACACAAACATGAATTCGCAAGGAATCCAGAGGTTTGCTTTACTCACGGTGGGAACAAGAACAAATTTGTCAGTCAAGTTCTGCCACCTTAATTTTTTCCCCAAAAGAAAGTTGTTTCCTCACCTCCATGACAGTCTCATGGCTTGGAGCACAGCAGCAAACACCCTGGCAGCAGATGATCTGAGCGTACAGCGTCACGAACACATTGATGAGCGCAAAAATCACCAGCATCGCGTTCATTGCGACTTTGCTCTCTTCCTGTTGATAAAGAAAGAAATAAAATTTCCGCAAAGAATAAAACAGCAAACGTGTGCAAATTCCACCTAACGGCTGTCAACGCATCAAAGTGGACCAGAAAAAAAAAACAATATGAAAGCGCAGGCCTACATTGTTCCAGGAAATTAGGGGGCTTCATGAAGCCGCAACTTCCATGGTGTGTACGTTGAAACTTGTTGCACAAGAAAATCAATTTTCCTCCATTCTGGAACTGGAAAGTGTTTCATGCCCTCTCTCGTGCCCATACCTCGTGACAGCGACTGTTCCAGCGCAGTGGATAGACGTCGTACTCCCAGTCACAAAAGCGGCTCACATTATTTCTGTCGTCGTTGACTCCAATAGACGAAAGCACGACGATAGCCACGCAGCACAGGAAGGACAGGAACGAAAACAACATGTACGACACAATCTGAAGGTGAGAAACAGTCAAATGAAAGAAAAGACTTCATCATCTCAGCCCACAAACACAACGTAGATTCTGAGTCACTCACGGAACAAGTTGAACTCCTCTTGGCAACCAGACCGATACTTCCACTGATCATAAACTGGAATCAAAATTTAATTCGTGCTTTCGTGTGTCAATGACGTGCTTACGGCAAAAAGAGTGCGGAAAGGCATCATTATGCAAACGAAAACAAGACATACGACGATTCCGCCCCAGATGCCAGCGCCAACATCTCCCATGGAAGAGCCAATGGCGGTTCCAGAGATTTGGAAAATGACGCACAAGAATCCCAAGACAACTTGACACGCTCCAGAACAGCCAGCTGACGATGGGGAGAAACCTGGATTGGGAACACTTGGCTGGACCAGGATTCTCTCAGCACTGGTTTGTTTGCCCATTTCTCACTGGTGGTTATTTGTCTAGAGATTCAAAAACAATGTTTCAAGGAAAAGAGATAAAACATCAATGCGAAACATGGCTGTTTTCTAAATTTAAAACTTTTTTCAAATGCAAAATGATTATACAGGTGCAAGCAGAATACTGAAAACAGTTCTCTGTCATTTTTGTAATGTTCTCAATCTTACCTTGTTCAGAAAAAAGCTTCCCGGAAAAAGGAACTGATAGACCTGACGACTGGTGAGCAATTGCGCCTGATGCACGAGTGACCCTCCCATGTTGGCACGCCAGCGCGTTATCTCTCTGAGGCACGAAAAAACCTGCCTTATCCTCGCGGAAAAAAAAACATTTGTCACAACAATCAATGCATTTCTTCCATCTTTTCAAACTTTTGAAACAGGCAACGCAGAAAGGTTGCAAATCTGCTTTTCAAGAAAAAATAGCAAAAGCTGCTCCTTGCTTGGGTTTATCGCACATTTTTCATGAACAGTTGTGTTCTGGAAATCTTTTTTCTTGCGACTTTCCCTGAGACAGCCTGGCGACAAATGAAGAACAGCAAAGGGCCAAATGGGTCTGGACACAATTGATCCCTTGGTGTCGTGTATTGTGCCATGTCTAAAGCATTGCATGGGTCCTTCCTCATTTTGAGGTTTGGGCTTGGTTTCTAGACCTCCACTATACTTCGCCCCAAATTCGAGAATGACAGTCAATTCGCAAAGAGGCGTTTTAGTTAGATTTTCTATACAACCTCACGCCCAGAGTCTCGTTGAGTTTATTTCCCAGAACAAAAGACTGGTGTCAACCCGGAGGAGCATTAAAACTGACGCGTCAAAAAACTAACGTCGCTGAGACGCATCCCGCAAAAAGGATCCTGACACGCGCATAGCTCAGGATGCCATTGTTGCACTTCCCAACAATTGAACATCTGTGTTTTCATCGAGAGAGGAAAAGAAGGCGATGCTCTTGCTGTTTTTAAAACATAAACTTTATTTCAAGCAACGAAACGGCTTCCTTTAGTGCGTTTCTATCTTTCAACGCAGTTTTGGTGTTTGACCTACTTTAGGGTTCAAGACCAAGACCAAAACTGTTCAGTATTCCCAGCTTCAACCGGAAATCAAGATCACTGTTTGAGGAAGTCACAAAATCACCAAAGTCATGAGTTTGTCATCAAAGTCATGGTTTGTGAGTCATGGTCAGTAGTTTTGGGAGATTGAAAAAATGTCATTGACACATGCACAAAATCATCTGATCAAATGCACCGATCCATCTTTCAAATCATTTTGATGAACATTGGGCAAAAACGTACAACTGACTTCCAGTTATTCCTAAAACTGCAGGGATGATACTGCCTCCAACACGCTCCATGGGTTGTTGGGTTCATCTGACCAAAGAAAACACAAGAAAAAGAAAGGACAGAGCCTCGGGGAGGTTCTTGGACTTAGGGAAGCCATCTGAAGCGCTGACACAGGGTCTCTCTATTTACAAACAACTTCCCTTGTTTCTTTTGCAAAAAACGACAAAACTGGCTGCGACCCGCACATAGGAATTGTCATTTGACTGGAATTTTGTTTTGGGATTCCATTCAGCTTTTTGCAGGATTACTCATCAGTTTTTACATGCTGTGTGCAACAGATTTGCTTTCAGACAATATCGGGCTTTTTGTTGGCATTGATCTCGTTATCCAAGGTGTAAGGATTGTACGGTGGAGGTGTATCAGCGACCGTTGCTTGCCCGTGAAGTTGCGGATAGACTGGAGTTGTTGCCGCAGCCGAATAAGCCGGGGGACCGACAGGCCCTGATACATCTAAAAACAATGCATAGGAAGAATTGAATGAATTTCACACGAAAGAAAACCTGTGCCCTCATTTTGTTTGGTTTCACCACCTTTGGAGTGACTGAAGATGATGTAAATGTCTGTCCTGCTGTCATTACAATTGAACTGTTGACCAAACAAAAGTCAACATGGGCTTTTTTTTCTTTGTCGACACAGGCATGTGCCTGTCAGTAAACTTTGTTCAGGGGGGACCACTCCAGAGTTGAAGCTTCAACACTTGGGCAAATTGCACAAGTTTGGATTGGAGCTGGGACCTTGCGTTCACCACAGTGCCCAAACTCCAGTTTTGACTTTTGGTTGGTGATATTCTGTTGCTATCGAACGACAGAGCCTTGGTGCATGCAATGGCTGACTGACAAGAATCGAATCAACTTACTTGGATACGCCACGTATGGTCCTGGAGGCGTGTTGGAAAAGACAACATAAGCTTGCCCCTGAGGAAGTGCTCTCTGGGAAAAAAAAAGAAAATCTTGTTGGCATGTTGTGTTTGTCGCTGAATATGAACTTCTGATCCAAAAAAACATGATTATAAGGGCTCTGGCTCTGGATAAAACGAAACACGTACGGGAGCTGTGACTGGCTTTGCTGACTTCCCTACGCAACAGCCGTTCAGACAGATGATCAGAGCGTAGAAAGCGACAATCATCTCCGTGAGGGCGATGACAATCAGCAGCGCATTCATGGCAATCTTCGCCTCAATCTGAAATAGAAAGACGGCATGCTTGACGTCAAGAAGTTTTGCCACAGGGTGCTGCTTTCAATTTTCCCTTGTTCGCTCAATTGGTTGGCCACATCGATCTCCTTTTCCAAAACCACACATTCGTCCTTCACTGAAGACCCCAAAGATGTTTTGTCACTCAAAACCAAAATTGCGATGATACCGTGAGCGCAATGTCCCACAAACTCAAAATTGGAGCCTGCGGGAGGGTTGGAATTTCAACTTCTGAAACAATCTGCTTTCCTCATGGTGGTCACCCCGTTCCCTGACCCCACGAGACTCATGCACGAGAACAGAGAAGAAAATGTGAAAATACCCTCCTGCATTGGACTCATGAACAGTGTATAGGAAGCGATTTCTCTCACCGCCATCAGCACACGCAATGCACCAAGGCGCAAAGTGTGGCGTTTGGAAGGGAACGGGAAGCCAGTTTATAAAATATGTGATCTCAAATGAAGAGGAAAGAATAGGCATTTTATAAGGGTCTGTGAATCTACCATGGAAGCTTCTAGATCTTGTGTAACAGGGGCACATAGTGCTCCTGACCTGTCTGTACTTGTGGTTGTCTGTATATACTGAGGTATCCTGGGTGCGAATATGGGCGGATGTCAGTAGCCAGGGGACACAACCTGCATGGCTGAAGATCTTTGTGCATGTTGGTGGGAAAAAATGCATGAGATGAGTGACAACAAATATATACCTTGGAACAATCATCCCATTCGTCTTCAGAATCTTCAGAATCTTTACCCATCCAATCTCTACAAAACATGTCAGAGTGCCATGCAGATGTCTCTCAAATTATAAACAAGCAGAAAGGAACATAAGGAACGATATTTCATCAATTTGAATCACTCTCACTTGTCGCCGCAGTCACCATCCTTCTTGTCGTGGTCGTTGTTGACGCCAAGAACGGCGAGAATCAGCAAGGCAATGGCACAGAGGAAGGCAACCGAGGAGAAAAGTCCGTAAAACGAAATCTGGAAGATTGACACCAAAGCATTTGTTTGAACAATGTCATTTTTAACCTTAGAAGGAAAAACTTTTTGAACAGTCCGCAACGTTTCTTGCCTTGCAGCAGGACTTCCTGTCTCTGGTAGTGGCGCCGATGATGCCAGCAAGTAAAAACTGCAATGGAGTTTCATCACTAAAAGCTCAACTGAACATTGGATCTATCCTCAGAGCACAGGAAGATTCAGAACCCAGAGGACAAAATTACTTTCTTCAAAATGCATGCTGCAGTTGGTCCTTTTAGCGATCTTTCGATGGCTTGAGCTTCGTTTCAAAGACTGCAAAAATTGAACTTACAAGGAATCCTGCCCACAGTCCTGCACCTACAGACCCAAATTTAGCATCAATAGCAGTGGCACATATTTGAAAGACAATAGCCAGCACACCCAAAACAGCTTGGAAGATTCCAGTACTGACAGCTTTTTTCACAACAAATGATTGGTATTCCTTTTCTGGGCGTTGTACAACAATCGCCTGTGGTTGAGCTGAATTTGCCGCGGTCATTTTGTTAGCTTTTGTTGAAACAAAAACTGTCCAAAAATGCTGAATATCTGAATACTCTGTCTCACGGGGTTCGAAGTCCGCTTTGGTGTTGTTCAAACAATTGTCTTGATCGTGACTCACTGTTCATTTCCACTTGCAGAAACTGCTTGGAGATATGGTATCCGGGCTCTCTGACTTTCACGGGAGAACAAGGCAGAAATTTTGTGCTTGATAACTTGATCGTTTTCGTTCATTTGGTTGTTTTTCTTTGACATCTGTTGTGGCGGACAGCACTTTTTCGTGACATCTTGCTGCAGGGATGTATAGTCGCGCAAATGCAAAAGCAACGCACGTTTTTCTCAGATTGTTGCGTTTGTCAAACGATCATGACATTCTGAGCAGTTTTTTCCCGCAAAACCTATTTTGATCTTTGCATTTTTGTGCATTTCTCCATGCTCATCCATTTAAACTGTCAGTCCTTTTCAGATGTGTTTCATGTCTTTGTTCATGAGCAATCTTCACATGTTGGCGAATTACCTCATGGCACAAAATGTCTTTGACTTTGGCATCTTTTGTGTTTTCTGGATGTTTACGTCTTGCAATTCTGAGCATTTTTCAATGCTGCACATTTTTCCCGTTCTTTTATAAATACACAGATGTTAATTAGAAGGCACACCAAAGGATGGACGCCCATAGGGCTGCAGGAATGCAAACTCCCACACTTTTCTCTGTACGGGCCAGCAGATTTCTCAGAGCAGCCTCATAAGACGAGAATCTTTCATTGGATCCCACATCAAAACGCAAAGCCAACTTTCAATGCGCCACAGCACACACGTCCTGAGGAAGATGCGTTAAATTTAGTTGTGTCTTCTGGCTGTGGCGACGGTCATCTGTCGAGGTTGGGGCGGTGACAAGCATGCGCACTAAACCAACGACCATACAGATCAAAATAGTCCAAAGAAAGTTCTTTTGCAGTTCGCAAGTCGGCAGTTTTTGTTCCAAACTTTTTCTCTTTTTCTTTTCTGGTTGAATTCTTGTCTCCCGAAAGGATAATCTTCCTGCTACAATTGCGTCATGTGGTCATAAGTGTTGAAAAAGTTGAATGTCTGTGATAAGAACTGTCAATATACTGGGTTCTCAGACTTTGTACTGTCACGACGCGATAACTTGGCCTTCATTAAATCGACGTTCTGACTGCGCACTTCATCAGTTTGTTGCCGGCAGTTTTCGAAAAATTGCTGCAAAGTGAAGTGTTCTCAGCGTGCAGCGGGCCTCCACACTCGTGTGGTTTATCTGGCTTTCTTTGTTTTGTTTTTGTTTTTGTTTTCTTTTTTTATTGTCTGGATTTCATCGCTTGTGAGGCGCTCCATACAAATGCCACAGGGAAGAACCAAAATCGCAGAAGGCGGGTACGAGCAATTAAGGGATAAGAATTTCAAAGAATCACCCGAATCTCACAATAAGCTTGCAATTTATTCAGCAAAATACAAAATGAGTAAACATATAATTGAGATTCCTGAGCACAAATGGGCATCAAAACGGCGCTGCACGAAAGCTGCGCAAAAAGGAACTGACATGTTTTGCTGTGCTGATCCAAATAGATAGCGTCAAGCCTGGCGCTGTTGCTCGCTTTCAAATCGACAGATGTGTCAAACCGGCCTGGCGTTTTCAGTTGGCATCCCTCCTCTAACAACACCCCTGGGTCATCAAACTTTTGCACCCCCAAATACCAAGTGGAACTCAAAAACACAGGTTGAATTGCATTCACATCGGCTCCAGTGTTTTGAAATGGCTGCCCTGAAAATGCAACCTCTCGTTTGCTCAAGATCTGAACCAGACAACTTGAAATATAGTCTTTGGTCTTTGCTTTTCATTCCTCTGACAAGTCAAAATCATTTCATATGTGGAAAGAGGATGCCATTTTGTGAGGGATGCTATTTCATAACGATAGTGTGACAAGCTGAGGAAAAGAGTCAAGATCCAGAAAGTTAGACTTCGTAAACTCTCTTACTCACAAATGTGTACATGCGCAGTTTCCAATTGTTTGATTGTTGTTCACAGCTGTTTTTCTTTCGCGCACCTTTTCGTCCGCCAAGTACCGTAGTCTGCACGTGTGTGCAGTTGTTTCACTGAAGCCTTGGCTGAAAAGCAGACTGCAGACTGTTTCGGTCTTCACCTTCCCAGAGAGAACGAAGGAAGCTGACTTTCTGTTTCAGCAGCTTTCAGTCCTTGTAACGGAAAAAGTCGAATTTTGGAGATATTCGCATCAGGCGACGTCGTCGAGAGGATGGGAATCTGAAAGAAATCACCAAAATGCGTTTTCTGCAGATCTCAGATGGCAAAGCAATTGAAGAGGAACCTCTGTAACTGACCCCAACTTACTTTCTTCCCTCCCTGAATAAATGATCTCGCTGCTGTTTTCTGCGGCCATTCCTTCTTTGGGACAGCTTCTCCTGAGAGTTCAGAGTTTCTTCTTTGTGTTTGCGATTCTTCTTGCGGTGTCGTCTTTTCCGGTGATATTTCGCCATTGATGATTCCCACCTCTGCAACGAGACTTGTTTCAAAGTCCAGGACACTTTTCTTTAAAACTTCCAGCTTTGATCTGATTAAAAAAGAACAGTTGCTGAAAGATTTCAAACATATCAGTGACTTCAGACGAAAACAGTTGTTTTGCCCGGACTTGCAAAGTTACTTGCAGAAAAACCAAAAGAACAGGATACGTATCAACTGCATGTTGACACTAACTAAATGTTGTTGTTTGTATTATCCTTTTTCCTGTGAGTTTAGTTTTTACAACTGAATCCCAATGTGCACGTTTGAGACAGGATTTCCTTACTGCTATGTTTTTGATCCATCTCTCGTCCCACTCCAATGCCAAGCTGTTTTCGTCAAAGAGTAATCTCTTGTTCTTGGTATCTTCATAACCGATGAATAAGTAACTGCAATGTATGAAAAAAACATTTCAGTGATTTATCCGCACTCAGTTGGAAAACAGACATTCCGATGAAACGCACCTTTTGTTGGGTTCCAACTCAGGACACACGCAGCTTCTGCCTGCCCAGAGAGTCAAAAAGGTCCACGTTGGAATTCGAACACGAGTTGACTTCAATATCTGCTTCACGTGGATGGTGAACAGCAGGGGTCCACCCTTTATTCCTTCCGCGGACTTGAATGTTCCCTTCACAGCTGTCAGAAAAAGACAAAAATTCACAGGTAGCTACAACTCTGTGAACTAAGGTGTTCACCATGGATGGCGCACTCTTGGGAAAACTGAAGAAATAGATGCATCTGTCACTTTGTCTGAGAATTGGTGGTTGTCCGCTTCGGACCCAAAGAATCTTTAAAATCTCTTCAAAATTCTTTTTATTTCAGCAAAATATCCTCAACAGTGTGTGGCGGAGATATTTTGAGGAAACAATGGAGTCTTCCATTTCTTGGCCCCATCTGCCAGTGGGTTGGTCAGCATCCCGTTCACACACCAAAGAACGGAACTGAAGTCACCCTGGTATACTGTAGTCGGTCACCTCGACCCGCGCCCTTTCAAGCTGACGTGAACAGAACATTTTGTGCTCTGCCAGTTGCGATCGATGATCGTGATTTGTCTTCCAGACTCGCAGAACATAATCCTGCAGTATTTTCAGCGTCAAGAAATTAGGGATGAATGATAAAAACGTTGTTCAGGTTCTCCGCGTGAGATTCGTGAATAGAGGGCCAAGTTTCATTTGTCCTTACCATAATCGTAACGTTTTCTCATGTAGAGTTTTTTGCCTAATCGCTTTCTCTTCTTGCAAGCACATTCTGTAAAATTTGGAAACACAGAAAGTTGCATTTGTTCTGGACTGTTCTGGACATAGGGTGGAGAGAAGCCTCTCTCAAATTTACGGTGACAATTCGGAAGAAACCGCAGAGACTTACGCG
>JAAUYG010072729.1_pt1 | contig 10622 bp, 3 predicted proteins | sample 7278091 | NCBI WGS metagenome assembly JAAUYG01 (sample SAMN14350201, study PRJNA611818) | marine sediment metagenome | isolation source: surface marine sediment (0.6m) | place: French Polynesia: Moorea | collected 2018-08
CATTGGACAGACCTCGGCTGTATAAAGTTTAATTCCGAGGGTTGCAATATATGCTAAACGCGGAGAATTATATTTCTACTTCTGTTGGTATAGGTACACAGACCACTTTCACAAGCAAGTTGTTAATAGCAAAACAAATATGATATCCAATAAAGATTTCTCTATATTAATTTCACATCAATGGAAAACTTAACATTCCATTTGCAAGAAAATACTGGTTAAAAAGTTCTTTGCGTGCTTTATGATTGAATCATTGCTAGTGGTACTAAAGTTTAGTAAGAAACCCAGGGACAAGGCTGGAACCACTGCTGCTGTTATAAAAGTTTAGTAAGAAACGCAGGGACAAGGCTGGAACCACTGCTGGTGTTACTAAGTTAAGTAAGAAACCCAGGGACAATACTGGTACATAAAACCATAGACTGAGGCTCCTCTAGAATACCATTGTTCATGTTGCTATGTATGTACCTTCTCTGTAGCTCTTTTATTCGAACCATCATGTTGAGGTGACCTTGAGAATACTGTTCAATGACATCTCGTACATCATACGGCTTTCGTGCTTGCTGCAAGCAATGGAAATACAAGTTGTATTACTGGTCTACAGTTTTAATAAATAGATATAAATATAGTTAAACCTGCTTGTACAGACAGCCTGATTATAATGACTGCTGTTCGAGGTTCCCAGGGTAGTATTTCAGTGTTGTTAAACCTGATAATAAAGACCATCTGTGCAAAAAAGAGCATGTTTTTTTTGCTTGGTGGTGGTGGCCTTATATACAGGTTTAACTGTAGACAATAAAGCCAGTCAACAAATAAGTCTACTGCACAAATTCGAATTAAGGCGCTTTAAATGGCTAAATTTATGGCCATTAATGATAATACCATTTTATTTTCATAACACAGAATAGGCATTCTCAGGACAAAAGTGCACCTGTACAAAACCAATGCGCTTTCCAATCATTTAATTTACTACAGATGGAATAGATTTATATATCATGCCAGATATAGTGTAAGCAGATGATGAATATAAGAGTCAACTAAAGCTCAAGTTTACAGGATTCGTTGATATTTTTTGTCTGAAAAGAAACTGATAAAAACAGTTGATCAGCATGTACAAAGAGGAAATAATATATGTTATTAACAACAGCAGACATCCACTAAGCACAGCAAGGAACAACACCACATCCGCAGCAAAACAATGGCCTATCTACATGGAGTTGGAACAAAACAATCCTGAAAGCATACAAATTAAGTGCATGGGCAAGAGATTCTTTCTTTTTCTTTGACATGTATGGTTACATGTGTATGAAATCATATCATATCTTTTTTTGTTTGTGGTGTTTAATTAGCTCTGCCAGTGACTGTGTACCTACTGTTGTCAAGCAGAGAGTTGAGGCCCACTGGGCCTCTTGTTTGTATTAGAAAGACATCATCTAACTCCGTTTGGCTAACCCAGAGTTTTTACCTTTTAAGGGTTCATTCTCAGATGATTTGAGAAGATGATTTCCAAGAAGTACCTGTAACCTCAAGTAAATCTTGCTTCACCTCCCTGCTGCCTGACCCAGTGCTCCTGGAAGCAATCTTCAATTTCCCAGCAAATCAATTACTCCAGTTCACCCTAGGGGAAACTTGTTTTCCTTGGGCAACCAGGTTATGTAACCAAGTTACTGGTGCAATACCACCTGGCCTTTGAAGGTCTAGGCAAAGGATTCAAGATTCAATTTCTTTCTCATTATTTGGTGTTGGATACAATCCTAAAAGCACACTTTACCAAGAGCAGTTGCATAACCCCAGGAGATAAGGTCCCCATATATTGGTTCAGTCAAAAGCAGCTTGGAAATCTAAGACCTTTACTGGAAAATGAGACTGTCTCCAGACAGGATTTTCTGTTCAGTTCAAGGTGCCAAATTAGTCTGGGGGAATTTGGTCCTATCAACACACCAAACACCACCAGTATGTTATTTGTCAGCCAATAATACAGGACCAGCATGCTGAAAGTGTGCCAAACATGGCAGTAACTCAGATTTAGAAAAGCTTTGTTAGAATTTGACAGGGTGAGGTACATAACACCTTCAAATTATACTGAGGTGTCATAAAAGCAGCTTAAAAGTTTACGATAGTTCAATTTTAACGTCTACTAAAAAAAAATAAAGACAAAGATAAAGCATTCCACATTACAAATGTACTTTGTCTTTCGGTTGGCCAACATACTATTTTAAAACCATCCTATATGATACGAAATGTACAGCTTCTGAAATGACTGACCTCCCCCCCCCCCACACACACACACACACACACACACACCTCCCAAGGTTCATGTTGGGACAATATCCTGGTTCCCTATAATGACGCAACAGATGATCCTACATCTTATTCCATTCTGGGCATTTTTGAAATCCTTATAAAGTAATGTTCTACCCACTCTCAGCCTAAATCAAGGTCTGGTGTAAATCCTTCTTTTCAAGCTTTCATTCTTCTTCCGAAATTGGACCTGGTCAGGCTAAATAAAACGCACAAAAGGCCTGAAAACAATGGCACCCCGGTATAGATTTCTCAAGGGCTTAATACCACATTTCCATTATGGGACTGCAATAAATAGCATACACCAAACAGCCTCATGGCTTGTCTTAAGAATATCCGGGGAACAAAAGACCGCTTAAGGCATCTATGGGGTTTTATTGGGTAGACAGACACAGCTCTCAAAACATGAATAAAGGACATAAAATCTGACTGTGTATTATATACCTAGTAATATCATAGTGGCCAAGTTTTCATACAATGGTAATTCCATCAATCCTGGTACAAAACTTCCATGGTCCAACATGTGGGAAGAACTGACAAAGTTCGTTTGGCTTACAAATTGTCTCACGCCTAACATGAAATTACAGATGACAACAAAAATGCCTTCTTTCTAAAACACGTTGCCTATATGTGACAGTGATAAAACCTCAGTTCTCCCTGGTAATCGGTCTTGGTAGAAACACCCAAAACATTAAAATGGCCACATGGAGCGCCGAGGTGGGACGTGTTATTTGTAAGTATTACATGAACCAGTGATTACTTTGAAGGTACAGAGTGAAAGATTGCACACCTTGTCATGTGTAAAGCCATTTTGTCAAAAAAAAAGATTTTATATTTTTACCATTCATCAGTGTCAAACAAGAAAATGGTAGGAGTCTAACACAGGTGTCTAGTATTAAGAAGGTACTTAGTAATATCGTAACAGTTTTGTTGGTGTCAGAGAGATCCATCTAACTCATGCTGGTAAATCTGTGAATAAAGGAAAAAAGAAATACAAATTTAATTACTCTGATCCACCTGTACTCGTAGTTTCCTTTTATTCTACAATGAGTAAATATTCAACATTTTATCGCAAGGCAGCACTAGATAATACCAGCATGGTAAGGGCAGCACCAAATAAAATAGTGGCTAGTAAATTATAACTGTGCCAGAAGGAAATTATAGCTCTGCAACAAACACATCAAGAAATTTATTAATACCAAATTTTGCCAAGATATACTTACTATTGTATTGTTTAATTCCCCAGTACAGTAAGGGGTTACAAAATAATGAGTTGTGTAGTAGCATCCCTATAGACATACAGGATTCCAGGCTTTTCCATTCAGAGGGAGGATTCATTATCTCACTGGGACTCCTCTGACACATGTCACTCATCTCTCTCCCCCCCCCCCCCCTCTGGGTTTAGCCTTACCCCCTAACCACTGGCTTTGGTTACCTACCTACCAGTAGATACAGCATGGTTCCAAAAGAAGGGGTCCTATTTTTAAATGTGACAGACATCCAAACCACATTTCTTTATCCTCTGCCCATATTTTTTTTTTCAACCATGTAGATGAATGTTCCAGACATCATTGGCCTGCTTATTAGCTGCGTTAATCAGGGCCCACAACTAAGATAATTGGTCTATGTAAAATTCAGGTGTCACTTTAAATGTTTGAGTGGGAATGACATTTAAACATATTACACAGAAGTTTTAATGCTACATCTTCATATATTCAGGCACTGTTGGTAAATTTTCTCAAATGTATAACTAGATAAACATAAATATTTAAATGTATACTTTTTTGAACAGTGGCCTAGTTTCTGGCCAGCCAGAATTCTATCTAATCTATATTTATTGACCACGTTACACAGGGAAGAGATCTACTAAGAAAATCCGTAAAAACACAAATAAATATTGGTGAATATAGTCTAGTGGTAGTGTGGCTGTGATAATAATAACACAATTTACTCTTAGTCACTTATGGTCTCTTCATTGTTAAATTGTGCTTGCTCTAATATAATGTCAATCTCTAGAGACAATCAATTTTCTGAAAATGCAGGGTTAGTTCAGAAGGGCAGATGATTTGTCCAATGTCCCATTAAGGATTAACATAATCCCCAACTTTTTTGTTACAAACCAGGATAATGCTGGTATCATCCCGGGTCCCAACGAACTTTATTTAATGACTCCCAACAAATTAAATTGAAAATTGAAAACCCATGCTGTTAATAACAATCCAAGGACACAAAAATTCTGGTGTGGGTAAAACTAAAATATTTCCCAAAAGCACCGCCAGTAGAAATTTATGCTCAGTTCATCCTCAACTGACCTGAAACTTGCGTCTCGCTACAAAATATCTTATGCGACGGATAACTCTAATTGCAGTTTTGTGCGCTTCGGTTAATCTATTGAAAAAAGAAAAAGGCAGAAGAAAGACATAGAGAGAGGAGGTGACCAAATAATAGTGATAGCGATACTCTAGGAGTATGCACACAATAGCAGTATAAAGGTTAAAATTCTCAGTCCAACAGCACATTTGTAGCACAAACAACATCTAAAACGGTATGAACAGTGACTCCTGCATTAAATGGTGCTGCATGATCTTTCAGATGGTCAACTGGCTTTTTTGGCTTGTTTTTGCTACAATGAATATTTAACCAGTTATTGATTTTCTTGCCAAGTGATTTAGCACCCAAAAGGCAGGAGCCACTGACAATAGAAAGTAGAGAATATACAGAACACCACTGAAAGAGAGAAAGAAAAGACACACTGTGAGTAACTTGAGGTGCATCCTAAGAGGGTGTTTCTAAAAGAAAACAGAAGACACAAGTGCAGCAGTATAAAGGACCATTTTTAAAATTCACTTTGTGAAGCACACATGCAAGGCACACTACCCAAAAGAATCCACGAAAAATGGAACATTTAACATGTTTAAGTGTCTGGGTTTAAAATACTCTTAACATTATTTATTATGTCTAAATACTTACTAAGTTGAAAGATTCATAAAACGAGATTCTGATGCCAGCACTGGTAATATTTGCAAGTTGATTTTCAAGGCTACAGGGCCCGGGTTCTCGAAAATACTTTCCCCCCAGTAAGTCTAAGTTTTGGCTTAGTATGACTTAAGCATTTTCCGAGAAATGAAGCCCAGAATAACTTAAACTGAACCTGTGTATATGTACACTGGTAGCTGGCACAGATTTACATGTGGCAAGGAGAAAAAATCTTATTTTAAGGAAAAAAAGCTTTATGACAAAGAGGCAAGTAATATCTGCTGCTAAATGTCGATGTTTTCCAAACTGTTCCATTATTTAATAGCTGGTATTGACCAGTAGCATATCTCCCGAAGTTTCTCTTTCAGACTGCATTCTGCTTCACTCCAGTACTGTCTGGTGAAATACATATAGTTTTTCATACATTTGTCCAAACACAGGTAAAACAATTACCGCTGCACTAAGGTTTATTGAAAGCGGTTTGCTTCATCCTTCAGCAGTTGAACATGATGATGTGGGCACAATGCAACTACTATATAGCATCCATGTACAACAGCCAGTACAGCAGCACCCAGAAAACCAACACCACACTTTGTTCAGGCCCGAGGGCCCTTGGGGTGGTATTTACTGGTACGCACAGAAATTCTGAAACATAGCGGCACTGGAGTGTTAATACATGTACTAGTAATATGGGCTGCTGTTACTTCCTGAGGTGGTCTTAATAAGCCAGGGGATGCTGTACACACATCCATACAACACAGATCTACAGAAGTATACGTGTACATGTATATACATGGGAGCCACAAGAAGGCACATCTACAGGGAGTTGCTTTCTCCCTGACAAACCTGGAAACGCCGCCGCGCGACAAAGTATTTGATTCGCCGTATGACACGTATGGCAGTTTTGTGTGCTTCGGTTAACCTGAGAACAGAAGGCAAGATAATAACAATTTCAATTGATTGTTGTAAAATCCATGTCAGGCCATTAATTATTGCAAGAAAAAAATATCAAACGAATACAGAATTGGTCTTGGCCAACCTGAAAATATTCAAACACACCAAGAGAGAAGTATCGTACATGCAATAATCAAAACGGCAGGAAAGACAAGAATGATATAATCTATCTAATACTAAACTATAGCAGTGACTATAATCATTTCATTCATAATAATCATACACTATTTGTAACTTACAAATGCAAATTTCTTGAATACTTACTTCTAACACATCTAAGCAAAATGGTGTTGCGAAAATATTCTTATAAAAGACGTGTACCGGTAGCACTGGTATGCTAATATCATATATACATGTATACTGCATGTGAGTGTAAGGGAGTCCCTACATGCACTTGTGCACTATGGAGCAAGCAGAAATCAACATTTCCAAAACTGCACCTTTCTACATGTTCTGAGCCTATGGTCTATATATACTATGGCAAAAATAAAAGCACATGGGGGTTTCCAAAAATGCTACCAAAAATATGCCAAACAGAGCCGCGCAAATCCCCTTTATTCCCTGTCATAAACTGCTACAGGAAGTTCACAATGAAGAAGTATATACAGAGATTATTAGTCCTATATAATATACGTAATGCCACACACACAAATTATTTTTTTTTTGTACAACGTAATCCTCAAATTCTGCTCTTGATAAAACTTATAGAATAATTGTACCTTTGGCCAATATTATCTGATATGGTGCGCTGCTGATTGGAATAAATGACGGTTAGATAGTTCGTAGGAAAGAAGTTGCCAATGTGACATTATCATATTCAAATTTCTTTTAGGAGGTTAACAGAAAGAATTTTCACCACAGTATCGCAATATGAGCAAATGGGTTTCATTCGGAAACTACCCTTTCTCACCATGCGCCCTTTGGCCAATCAAATCAGGGATGCACTAGCTTCGACCGAAATCATGAGTGGGCATATTTTCCAGATCTCTTGCTTCCCTTTGAGTCTCTTGGAGGCATCTTCATGCCACTGAAAGGGTTATAATACTCCCTATTCCATCTGCTTACAAAATGGTACCTGAGGTATATATGTATCATGATCTTTGTCAGCAGCAGCAATATTTACAGAAGACCAAAACTAGGTGTTTTTATCGTTGCTTTTCTATGACATGATCACTTAAAATGTTAGAATTTATGAAATAAAACTACAGTGTATGATTTTGGAGGGATGATTTTTTTTCTAGATCACACACATCCAAAGAAGTCAATTTCAAAGAATTTATTAACCCCAATAATTCTCTGAAATCTGGTAAATAAAGCAATATAAAACAGCCTCTATATTGGTACAGTTCAGCTGTGCTGGCAAACCACATACCATCAGATCAATGCTGAGCGTGGCTAGTCACTAGGATTGGCAACTGTTGAAGTAATATTTCATGGCTGTGTTTGCAAACGGGTCACCTGGCTGGCATATAAGGGTAGCAGATGTATGGAACTGCTTAGTATGGTTCTGCTAGACATGTGAGCCCTTGGGATTATTCGAAAAGTGGAGGAGAATTTCTCTTGTCCCAGGGTTCCTGTCCATTGGCTATGTGATCTAGAAAGTTTGCTGCCAACTGGTATCAAATAAGTTTAAATTTTTATCTTTGCTAAGTAAATATTCAGTTTTGCGCTACTAACATTTTCCCTCTCTCTATCTTTGCTTATATCTGTTTTCTCCATCCTTACATCCTCTTTCTTTATACAGGGTTAGTAAGCAGAGGCATTAATGATATGTTCGTTCTTACCAAACGTCTAGTAATCTATGGTGCCTATCATTTTGTATAACACCAGGTAAGTACTTTTTCTATGATCATCCTCAACAGGGAAAAAAAGCAACTACATTGTATAAACTAGACTGCAAATAAAATAATGCAGACTATAGTATAAAGCAGGGGAGATTGGAAGTGTATGATATGAGTTGTGGGGCGGGCAGGGAAAGAAAGCACAATAACTACACTTAATATTATAACCAAACAGAATATAAACTCATACATACACCTGAAGTGACCCGTGATCATAGCTGGAACATGCAAGACACAGACATAGATGGCACATACCCTCTGCTGTGGCATAACGACACACTAGTAGTACATTATGCCAGCTACAACATTCAATACGAATGGAAAAAGATAACGGTAGTTCAAATTTAATAAAATAATTTTAATGTAAATGAATCAGGATAGAACAGCACATTACTTCTTTTGCCACAGGTAAATATAAATCACGAATGAAAAGAAAAGCTTAAGAAATTGTAGCAATAATGACTTGACTAATTTAAGACCAGAGCAAGGACATAAAGTCCCTAGGGAGACAGGACACACATGCCTGAGTGACATCACACACTGAAAAATTCACATGGACAATGTAGACTTACATTGTAATAAACTTATATTGTAATAAATAAATATCAGTAATATTCATAACTGGCGTTATAATCAATACCTTCAATTAGCCTGTAGCACAAATTAACTACAGGCTCTACTTCTATGTAAACACATTCTTTCATTTACGTAAATTTTATAGATATATCTATTAGATGCTATGTTTTAGATATCATATACCATAGTTTGACTAGCAAATAGGCTTGGGAAGCAATAGTAGTGCTGATTCACTTTATTCATTTTTCAGGAAAGCAATTATTCAATTATTTGTTTTAAATTTTTCTGGATACACTTTTTTTATGTTTGTACCAATAATTGACTTGTATTGATTTCTTATTCACATTTTTTCTATATGGTGTAAGCTACCTTCTTTGTTTGATATTACGCTGCATCTTATTCCCAAATCAACTGGCCTGGTTCAAAATTTATTCACTTAACTGTACAGTTCAGTGTACTGCTGTTTCAATTTATTCACTTTTTGTAGTGTATCTGGGTTGTATGCTCTGTTGAGGTGTTGGTGTGCACAGGTGTGCTAGGGATAAAATTATTTTAAGCACTTTGAGCTTGTTTGAGGATAAAGCGATATGTAAGAAATGCATACTATTATTATTATTATTATTATTATTATTATTATTATTATTATTATTATTATTATTATTATTATTAAATAAGGATGGTAAGTATGGGAACTTACTGAACAGGTTTGCTTGGCTCCTCAATGTCCACCTCCAAGTCATCTGATACTAACTCAGTTGCAGTACTGACATGACTTGCATTGCGAGAGGATAGCATGGGGTTTGCCATACTCTCTATTCGACTTCGCCCTGAAAATACAGAGCCAGGAGGTACTGTGTGATAGATGTAAAGTTAAGCACACACAAACAAAACATCTGTGATCAAACCAATTCATGTATGGAGCCTGAAAACTGGAACACACATACGGGTAAACTGAATAGAACTGAGGTTGGTACCACGGCTTAAACCACTGAATATCATAATGCAACCAATAAAGGCTTCACCGGATGGATTGGTTTCCATACCAAATCTGAAGGCCATCTCCATCAGCAATCTCGAGGAATTTTAATACATGTATAAACAGGTTCATCTACGGCACACCTGTTCACCTTTAACTGCCATTATGAATAAAACTGAGCTGCTTAAGCAAATTTCTGGTGTGCAAAGGACACAATTTAATAATTCCGAGTGCAATAATTCATATCTAAACTTATCAAATTTAAAATATTTATTCTTACCCGGATTTTTATCATCGGGAAAAAATATTATGGAGCCCTCGCTTTCCTTGCGATCCGCCACATGATTCGCTGCAAGGCTTCCTAGGTCAAAGCGGTTCTTTGAAAAGCGTCGTCGCTTCATGACGCTGGCACGGCGTGCCATTTTTGACAGTGCGTTGGGATGGTGATGTCGAGACTGCTCCTGGATATGGATTTTCCATGTCGCCAAGAAATTGCTTCGTGGCTCCGCAGCATAACACCTCCACAGACACTAGTGGGGGAAGCACAAAACTGTCTATAGTGAAAAATACCACAAAAATAGAACACCGGCTCAGACTGTACAGGGGTGTAACTGGCTTGTTTTAACTGGTAAGCACAGAGCTATTTCAACAGGGGTAGGGGAGGTGCTCTATTCATTTTGAGAAATTTTGGAGTAAAAATGGTATTCACAGTGTTTATTTGCATGTAGCTGCTGGCAGCTACACCATTCCTGTAACATTTGTTTAGAGATTGACTAAAAATAAAAATACTGCCAAGTATGGCCACTGCTGGGATCTGTGGGACTTACCTGTATCAGTGTGGCCACTGCTGGGATCTGTGGGACTTGCCTGTATCAGTGTGGCCACTGCTGGGATCTGTGGGACTTACCTGTATCAGTGTAGCCACTGCTAGGATCTGTGGGACTTACCTGTATCAGTGTGGCCACTGCTGGGATCTGTGGGACTTGCCTGTATCAGTGTGG
>JAAUYG010011519.1_pt1 | contig 10621 bp, 10 predicted proteins | sample 7278091 | NCBI WGS metagenome assembly JAAUYG01 (sample SAMN14350201, study PRJNA611818) | marine sediment metagenome | isolation source: surface marine sediment (0.6m) | place: French Polynesia: Moorea | collected 2018-08
CAATTAATTAATGATCGGTAAAACTATTAAAATTCTCTTCCTTGTCCCCTTGTCTCCCTTGTCTTCCTTGTCCTGCCTTAACCCATCAATTCAAACTTGATGAGCTAATAGACTTAGAAACTAGTCAATGTTATTCCTCTTGAGAACTGTACTAAAAACTAAGAACTAAGAACTAAGAACTAAAAACGATCTCATTTGTAGCAAACATTTGGTATTTCATATTATATGGCGTTGGTGAGTGCGTAATGCTTTTTGGGCAAGAATACACGAAAGAATAAATGTTTCAGTAATTTTTTGATTTCTCGATTAGCATTCTCTATTCAGCAACGCTAGAATTGGAATTGTAAGTGCCACTAATGAAATTTTTTTATTACAAAGCTGTTCCCATTTTTGGCGACAGAACTGAAAAGGGACAGGTAGTAAGCTGAAAATAACAACTTTTTTCAGTAAACCTGCCCTATGTTTAAATTAGACGCTTTGTTTTGTCCTAAAGGATACCGCTTCGCATATGACGTAGATGATTTTTGTAATAGTTTTGAGCCTCAATGGAAAACAAAATTGTTATATCTTTACATCGACAATAAAAATGTGGTCGTCATGAAATCCCACGCATAAATGACGTGGGATGAGCTTAATTGTACTGAATCTAGATTTGATTCTTAAACAGTGGTAATATCTTTTTCTTTTAGAGCTAGTAGCTCATCAATTTTGTTATTAAAACTATCAGTGATTTGTTGAATTTCGTCCTGTAAATCTCTAGATTCATCTTCGGAAATATCGCTATTTTTTTCCTCCTTACGCACTTCTTCGATCGCATCGCGCCGAATATTGCGAATTCCAACTTTACCTTCTTCAGCTAGTTTTCCCGCCATTTTGACTAGCTCTTTACGACGCTCTTTAGTCAAAGGAGGAATGTTTAGTCTAATTAAACTTCCATCATTGTTGGGAGTTAAACCAATATCAGAAAGAGAAATTGCTTTTTCAATTTGACCCATACTTCCTTTGTCATAGGGCTGGATCATAATTGTCGTAGCATCAGGGGTACTGAGATTAGCCAAAGATTTTAGGGGGGTCTCTGAGCCATAATAATCAACCATCACACGATCTAACAAAGATGTGCTTGCTCTTCCTGTACGAATAGTGTTAAAAGACCTTTGAGTTGCTTCAACTGTCTTTTGCATACGTTCTTTTACTTCAGATAACTTCACAGTTTCCTCCTACAATAGTGCCGACAGGTTCTTTTTTGGTAGCACGCATAATATTACCGCTAACGGAAAGATCGAAGACTAAAATAGGAATATCGTTTTCTTTACATAGAGCGATCGCTGTACTATCCATCACTCTCAATTCATTAGTTAAAACGTGGTTATAGGTCAAACTTTGGTAGCGATGAGCATCAGAGTTTTTCTTGGGATCACAATCATAAATTCCATCCACTTTAGTTGCTTTAAAAATAATTTCTGCATCAATTTCAGCAGCTCGCAAAGCAGCAGTGGTATCAGTTGTAAAGAAAGGATTTCCTGAACCTGCGCCAAAAATAACCACTCGACCTTTTTCCAGGTGACGAATGGCACGTCGACGAATGTAGGGTTCAGCTACTTCCTGCATAGAGATAGCGGTTTGTAACCGATTAGAAATACCAATTCTTTCTAAAGCATCTTGTAAAGTCATAGCGTTCATTACAGTAGCAATCATGCCAATGTAATCAGCCGTTGCTCGATCCATCCCCGCAGCAGATGCCTTCATCCCGCGAAAGATGTTACCGCCACCAACGACGATCGCGACTTGTACCCCACTTTTGACCACATCCGCCACTTCTTGAGCAATTTCGGCGACTACTGTGGGATCGATGCCATAGCCCAAGTTGCCCATCAAGGCTTCGCCACTTAGTTTCAATAAAACCCGCTGGTAACTCATTCCTAGAAAAATAAACCTCGATCTTTCTTGTTATTTATCTCCCCATAACATAGCAGCTTTCTGTACTTTGTCATTAAAATTAATCAAGGCTGAGGCGTTTAGGGTTTAGGTTGCCATTGAATAGGAGTACCTGAAGGTTCAGTATAGTCTTTGGCTATTTTTTTTCCTGAGAGCATAGCCGAAATACTATCACGTAAATAATGATTAGTGATTTGGTCTATCGATTCAGCACAATAATCACAATCATCAATTCTTCCTTGATAGCGAATTACGGCATCACTATCTAGTAAATAGACAGTGGGTGTAACTTTAGCTTTGAAAGATTTAGCGACATCTTGAGTAGGATCGCGTAAATAAGGGAAATTTAAGTTTTTTTCTTGGGCATACTTTTGCATTGCTTTGATACTCTCATTAATGGAGTATGGAGTATGATTAGAATCAATTCCCATCAGGGTAAAACCCCGATCGCCAAAATCAGTTTGGATTTGTTTAAGACGTTCTATATACCGCTCGACATCAGTGCTATTGTTGTCCATAAAAACAACGGCGATCGCTTTAAACTTTCGACAATAGCTACCCAGATGATAAACTTTTTGATCGATCCCTGGAATTTCAAAATCAGGAGCAAAATTGCCTATTGTTTTCATAAATACTATTTCCTATAAAATTACTAACAACCCTCAACCAGGATTGATCTTTAATTTGCCAACACCGAATCTTGATTAATTTAAATTAATCAATTTAAATTTAAGATATGAGTGTGATTAGAATCTCTAGGATAAGCTCAATTTTTTCGATCGGCTGTGATATCCAACCAATTTGTAAACTAATTTGGCGGCAGTAAATTCTGAGACGACTAAATCTGGTGATGGTGCTAATTCCATCACATCGCAACCTATTACTTGATGCTTGGTAAATACCGCTTGTAAAAATTTAGTTAATTCATACCAATTTAGCCCTCCAGGTTCAGGAGTTCCCACTCCAGGCATTAAACTGGGGTCTAATCCATCAAGATCGATAGTAATAAATACTTGCTCTGTAGTAATTTTGGCGATCGCTTTTTCGCCCCAGTCTGGTTGCTGATAGATATCTTGGGCCCAGATCACGGGAATTTGCTGTTTTTTAATTAATTGGGCTTCTTCAAGGCAAATACTGCGAATTCCTACGGGAAGCGTCCGCAGTCCTAAGTCTAATACTCGACGCATCACACAAGCATGGTTATAGATTGAGCCTTCATAGCTGTGACGCATATCTCCATGAGCATCAATTTGAATCACAGTAAACGGCTCGCTCAAGATCTGCTGATAAGCTTTTACTATCCCTGCGGTAATACTATGTTCTCCCCCTAAAGCAATGACAAATTTACCATCTTCAATTAACTGGGATACTTTATTCGTGGTAATTTCCATCATCGCTTCTGGAGTTAAGTCGGGATTAATTTGAGTATCAGCGATCGCCCCACTTGTAAAAATACCAATTTCCTGACAAACTTCTTGTTCTAACTCAATATCATAAGCTTCTAATTGATCTGAAGCTTCAATGATCGCTGCTGGGCCATTTTGGCAACCTTGACGATAAGTGGTGGTTTTTTCATAAGGAATAGGCAGAATAACTACTTTAGCTCGATCGTAAGTTGTCTTAGCTTCTGAACCAATAAACTGTTGGGAAATCATCTTATCTAACTATAATTTGGCAGAAAATACAAAACTTTAAAAGCGGTGCTTCTACAATAAAAACCAATAGGTACAAATCAAGCAACTAATTGGATCTAGATTTGGTTTCTTAATCAGGTAAAATGCTTCATGGCGGTTTTATTAAGTCTGAGCAGACTCAATTAATCACTAGCCTAAGAGGAGTTATTCTTCTGGGTATAAATCATTGTTTTAAGTTAACTAAATTAGTATTCGGAGAATTCCATGGATTTATCTCTTATTCCTGCACAACCTAAACCTGGTGTGATTAATGTTTTAATCGAAATTGCTGGCGGTAGCAAAAACAAATACGAATTTGACAAAGATATGAATGCCTTTGCCTTAGATCGCGTTCTCTTTGCCTCAGTAAAATATCCTTATGACTACGGTTTTGTGCCTAATACTCTGGCTGATGATGGCGATCCTTTGGATGGGATGGTGATTATGGATGAGCCTACTTTTCCTGGTTGTGTAATTGCTGCTAGACCAATTGGAATGCTAGAAATGATTGATGGTGGCGATCGCGATGAAAAAATTCTCTGTGTTCCTGCTGAAGATCCCCGTTATAATGAGGTTGAATCCCTCAAAGATATTGCTCCTCACCGTTTAGAAGAGATTGCTGAATTTTTTAGAACTTATAAAAATCTGGAAAAGAAAGTAACTGAAATTCAAGGCTGGAAAGATGTAGATGCCGTTAAACCTTTGGTTGAAGAGTGCATCAAAGCTTATAAGTAATTAGCATGGTTATATTTGGTGTCTGAGAAAAATAATTAAAAATAATAAAATAATATTTTTCTGCCCAAATAACCCGATCGAATAACCTTAAGAAAAAAGTATCAGTATGCTTGTCAAATCAACTACCCGTCACGTTCGTATCTACAGTGCAGAAGTTAAAGATAATCAGTTAGTTCCTAGTGATAACGTTTTAACTCTAGATATTGATCCAGACAATGAATTTAACTGGAGTGAAGATACTCTGCAAAAAGTCTATCGTAAATTTGATGAATTAGTAGAAGGAAGCAACGGGGAGGATTTAAGTGAATATAATCTGCGTCGTATTGGTTCTGATCTAGAACACTATATCCGTTCTCTGTTGCTCGGAGGCGAAATTAACTATAACTTGGGTGCTAGGGTTCGTAACTACAGCATGGGATTACCTCGAATGGAAAGTCCTGATACTGAAGGAAAATATCGCTAAATTATTTGAGTATCAATGCCAATTCTCATAAATATTTTGTTGCAAAACGTGATGAGAATTGGACAGATTCTCTAACTTTAAGCAAGAGCTTAAAGTAATTATCAATTGTTCATTAAAGCTCAAGCTACAGCATTACGATAATTAATCAAAGAACTGGGGTTAATTGCACCTTTTTCTGTGATAATCGCCGTAATTAAATTGGCTGGGGTAACATCAAAGGCAGGGTTATAAAATTCTGTTCCCTCTGGACAAATAACAGCATTATCAATGCTATATATTTCTGTAGGATCTCGTTCTTCGATCGGAATTTGGCTACCGTCGGCTAAGTCAAAGTCAATAGTTGAAAAAGGTGCGGCAACATAGAAAGGAATTTGATGAGCTTGAGCAGCGATCGCTAGAGAATAAGTTCCAATTTTATTAGCTGCATCACCACTAGCAGCAATGCGATCTGCCCCGACGACAACCACATCAATCATTTTTTGCTGCATACAATGAGCAGCCATACTGTCTGTGATTAGGGTTACGGGAATGTTTTCTTGTACGCACTCCCAAGCAGTTAATCTTGCTCCTTGTAAACGGGGGCGAGTTTCATCAGCATATACCCTAGCTAAACGTTGTTCCCGCCAAGCAGAACGAATCACACCTAAAGCAGTACCATAACCAGCAGTAGCTAGAGAACCCGCATTACAATGAGTCAAAATTCTTAACTTATTTGGTGTAGCAGGTAAAACCATCAAACCACGATCGCCGATCGCCTGACAAGTCGCCAAGTCTTCTGCTTGAATAGCCTGGGCAGTTCTTAACAGAGTAGTTCTAATATTTTCAATTGTGTCAATCTCTTCGTAGGCAATTTTTAACATTCGGGAGATCGCCCAAAATAAATTGACTGCTGTCGGGCGAGTTTGACGTAATAAGGAGGCTACTTGTTCTATATGTTGCAGAAATTCATGGCGATCTTCAGTCTCAATTTCTGTTGCACCTAAATATATTCCGTACGCTGCGGCAACTCCTATAGCTGGCGCACCACGAACAATCATGGTTTTGATTGCCTGTGCCATATCAGAACTACGACTAATTTCAACTCGGCTATATTCCCCTGGTAGGCGAGTTTGATCGATTAAAGATACCTTGTTTTCTTGCCAAATGACAGGGTAAATATGATTAGATACTATCTCCATAAAAATATTAATTACGATGTTTGTTTATACTTAAGAGTTCTTCTAATATTTTTAGTTGAAACTTAATTAACCAATTCATAGAATAACATTTTAGTCACTTTGAATAATATTATGCTTAAACTATTTTTGCTCCTAACTGTCTGCCTTGATTTTTGATAGCGATCGCTCATTGTTTGAAGAACAGCTAAAGGATGGCTTTTCTATTTTCATTATAGAAAAGCCATCCTATTTGGAGGAGGTTAAATGAGAACTAACACTCTACGCTTTGTTTATATTGTTTATATAGCATTTCTCAAATTAGTAAGATACACTAATCAAAATTTAGTAAGCTAAGATTGTTTCAACTCTCTGCATCAACTATAAAAGAATTAATTAGAATCACTATAAAATAACCAGTAGGAAAAATATCCCGCTTTTAGGTTATGTCAACTTTTGCCTCTCTGGAGGAAGCTTTAAAACATTTTTTTGGTTATGATACTTTTCGCCCTGGACAGAAGAAAATTATTGAAGCAGCATTGCATAATAAAGATCTACTGACAATAATGCCCACTGGCGGGGGTAAATCTCTTTGTTTCCAGTTACCAGCTTTACTGAGAAATGGTATTACTATTGTTGTCTCTCCTCTAATTGCTTTGATGCAGGATCAGGTAGATGCTTTGCAAGATAATGGAATTAATGCAACTTATCTCAACAGTACCCTAGAATACGATGAAAGGCGATCGCGACAAATAGCTATCTTAAAAAATCAAATAAAATTACTCTACGTTGCCCCTGAAAGACTGTTAAACCAAAGATTTGGCTTGTTTCTCGAACGAGTAGCTGCTAATGTCGGAATTTCGGCGATCGCCATTGATGAAGCCCATTGTGTGTCGGAATGGGGACATGATTTTCGCCCTGAATACAGCAAGTTAAAATTATTACGCCAACGCTATCCTCAGATTCCCCTCCAGGCACTTACTGCCACCGCCACCAAAAGAGTGCAACAAGATATAATTCAACAACTCAACTTGCGATCGCCTGATATTCATGTTGCCAGTTTTGATCGCAGTAATATTTATTACGAAATACAGCCCAAGGATCGTCATATATACCCCAAGTTACTTCGCGCTATCCGTGCAGAATCAGGGGCTGGTATAGTTTATTGTCTCAGTCGTAAAAGTGTCGAAGATGTTGCCAAAAGATTACGATGTGATGGTATCAAAGCCCTTCCTTACCATGCAGGATTATCAGATCGAGAACGGAGTAGTAATCAAACCAGTTTTCTCAGGGATGACATCCAGGTAATTGTAGCCACCATTGCCTTTGGGATGGGAATTAATAAGCCCGATGTACGTTTTGTCTTTCATTACGATTTACCCCGCAGTCTAGAAAATTTTTATCAAGAATCAGGGCGGGCAGGGAGAGATGGTGAACCATCTAAATCAATATTATATTTTAGTTTAGGCGATCGCAATAAAATTGAATTCCTGATCAAACAAAAACCCGAGCAAAATGAACAAAAGATTGCCTTACAACAGTTACGTCAAGTAATTGACTATGCAGAAGGAAATGATTGTCGTCGTAAAATTATTCTGCGCTATTTTGGCGAGAGATACCGAGGCAATTGTGGTCAGTGTGATAATTGTCTGAATCCTAAACCCATCGAAGATTGGACAGTAGAAGCGCAAAAATTTCTTTCCTGTGTTGCCCGTTGTCAGGAAAAATTCGGGCTAAATCATATTGTAGATGTCTTAATTGGCTCACGAAAGCAAAAAATATATCAGTATGGACATCATCTATTATCTACCTACGGTATCGGTAATGGTCGAACCGCCGATGAATGGCGAATGTTAGGGCGAAGCCTTATCCATCAGGGCTTAGTAGGACAAACAACTGATGGTTATCCTGTTCTCAAATTAAACAAACGTAGTTGGGAAGTTTTTCGCGATCGACTACCAGTCAAAATTGCCGTTGATAAAAATAAAACCAAAACTACAACTACTTATAATCCCCGCAAAGCAGAAGCAGAATTACTATTTGAGAAACTAAGAAAACTCCGTAAACAGATCGCCGATCGTAACTCCCTTGCCCCCTATATGATTTTTGCTGACTCTAGTCTCAAATTAATGGCACAAATACGCCCTAAAACCCTAACTGATTTTGCCAATTTATCGGGAGTAAATGAATATAAAGCTCAACAATACGGTGATAGTTTTATCTCAGCAATTCGAGAATTCAACGAAAAAAACAAACTACCCGTTAGTCTCCCATCTAAAAGTCAACTAGCTACCCTGCAATTACATCAACAAGGTTTGAGCGTGGTAGAAATTGCCAAAGAGCGAGGTTTTGCTGTGTCAACAATTAGTAGTCATCTCAGTGAACTAATTGAAATGAATCAACCAGTTTCTCTCAATCAGTTAGTTACCGCCGATAAACAACAGGTGATTATCAAAACCATTGAACAGGTGGGAGATATTACTCTAAAAACTATCAAAGATAAATTAGGCAATGACTATAGTTATGACGAAATCAAATTAGTTCGAGGTTGGTGGCGTAGTCAGAGATAAGTCATTAGGAGCGATTTGTAAATTGCACTGACTACAAGAAATTGTACTTAAAATAATTGCCAGTCTTTACTGCTTAATCTTTTTAGCTGCTGGAGGCGTTTACTGCAATAAAAATCATCTAATCTTGACCAGTTGTGGATTTCTGTGGCATTGACATTGATTGCCCAAGCCCAAATATGAGCCATTTGGGTTAAAGCTTGCAAAGACTCTAGTTCTTGAGCGGTAAGTTTTTGTATTTTTTGGTAGCCCGCAAAAAAGGCATCTCTGATTTTACCCTTGATCCCAGACTTAAGAGAGACTTGCAGAAACTTAGCGATGTCAAAAATACGCCAACCATAGCCACATTGATCAAAATCAAACAGAGTAATCTGATTATCCATGGTAAAGTGGACGTTACCACTGTGAGGATCACCCCAACAAACGCTCCACAGAGGGGCTGTTTGTTCCAGACAGGCTAGTTGCTGTTTAATCTTGGCGATGGTATTGGTTAAATAACTTAAATCTTTAGTTCTGTGGCGTAAATAAGGACTGATAACTTCTAGGGAATCATCAAGCAAATATTTAAGATTTAAGGGCTGACGTGGAGTTTGACTGTTAAATTCCAAAGACACTTGATGAATTTTACTCAAAGTTTGACCCATGATTGTACTTTGGTCGATACTCAAGTCTCCTAAGGGTACTTCTCCTGGAGCATAAAGAAAAAGTGAACCGTAGCGATCGCCTTCTACGGCATGAATAGTCACAAATAGCTTGCCATCTTGGGTTTTGAGAGGATTAGCAACAGGAATGTTTTGCTGAGCGAGAAAATCGAGGAATTCTAGCTCGAACTGAATATCGGACTTAGAACGCCAATGATGATGGGAAACTTTTAAGATATATGACTGGGTTGCTGTTTCTATCAGATAAATATCACTTAAACCACGATTCCAAAATACACACCGATCTATTACTCCTAGTTGGTATCTAGTGAGTACCCCCTCTATTAACGCTTGAGGAGAGAGAGTTGAATAGATGGCGGGAAATACACCCATCGCTACCATCGAGAATTAGACCCTTTACTAACTAACTAACTACAGGTTAATTTGTTCAAACTAGCAGCTTGATCAGGAGGTGGATAGTATGAAGATTAAAACTTCTTGTCTGCTCTATGTTCCTGCTGTTGACCAAAGCTCATTGACAAACATATCCCTCTAAGTTACCTGCTATCTAGCCCCATTTAAGTATCATTTGATACTAACTGGAGTTTGGACTGAAGTTTGACGAAAAAATCCCAAAAAGGGAGTAAATAGAAAAAAATAGTCAGCTTTAAAAATGAAGCTAGAATCCTTAACGCTCAAGCGCTATTGGGCTAGGCGGACTCGAACCTTTATATAATGCTCTGTCAACGGTTATGCGTTGACTCAAACGCTTGCTCACTAACGTTTAGAAGCAAAGTGAGCAAAAAGTGAGCAAAGATTATAATTACGAGATTGGTTACGAAACTTTACGAAAAGACTGGGAAGTCTACAAAAAACAAACTCCAAGAGGCGTAACCTTGGTTAAAGGAGGCAATAACATTTATCTTCAGTTCAAGACTCCAAATACTAGAAGGAGTAAATATCAGTGCAATTGTACTTTTAGTATTGACGGCATGATAGACGCTGTTAGGAAAGCTCATAGGGTAGCAAACAGACTAAAAAGCCTGAATAGTGAAACTGAGTTCTGGCAATGGTACAACAAGGAAATCAAGCAAGAAAGCCAGCTAGCAGACGACCAAATAACTTTTGGAGAAGCTATTAAAAAAGTGGAAGATGACTTTTGGAGTAAACCAAGTAGAACTAAAAGGAAAAGAGATAAGAGTAATCCTAGCGACTTAAATAGTTGGGATAAGACCTACGGTACTTTTTATAGGCATCTACCAAAAGACAAAATAATTAATTTGGATGATATTCAAAAAGGACTAGGTAACTATACAAAAGGCTCTAGGACTTACAAATACTTTGTATCAGCTATGAAAAAACTCTGTAGAACAAACAGGCAACAAAGTATTTTTGAAGCTTTAGAAGACATAGATATTACTCAAACTATTTTCACTGAACTACAGACCACTAA
>JAAUYG010185882.1_pt1 | contig 10621 bp, 11 predicted proteins | sample 7278091 | NCBI WGS metagenome assembly JAAUYG01 (sample SAMN14350201, study PRJNA611818) | marine sediment metagenome | isolation source: surface marine sediment (0.6m) | place: French Polynesia: Moorea | collected 2018-08
GGTGCCTCAGTTGGTGGTGCCTCAGTTGGTGGAGCCTCAGTTGGAGGTGCCTCAGTTGGTGGAGCCTCAGTTGGGGGAGCCTCAGTTGGTGGAGCCTCAGTTGGAGGAGCCTCAGTTGGAGGTGCCTCAGTTGGTGGAGCCTCAGTTGGGGGTGCTTCAGTTGGTGGAGCTTCAGTTGGAGGAGCCTCAGTTGGTGGAGCCTCAGTTGGTGGAGCCTCAGTTGGTGGTGCCTCAGTTGGTGGTGCCTCAGTTGGTGGTGCCTCAGTTGGAGGTGCTTCAGTTGGAGGAGCCTCAGTTGGTGGCGGCTCTGTTTCCCAAGAGTAGGGGGTCGTCGCCGGAACTGAAAGAAGATAAACATTTCCATGGTTTAGTGGTGTCTGTCTCCACGGCTCTCACGGTTAGACAGACAGACAGAACCACCAAAAACAGGTCCATGCTCCCAGAATAGGCACACTAATGTGAGGCACTTTACCCTCTTGCCAAAGGCATTTCTGTTCAGTAAAGTTGGAAGCTTACCGTCCCATGGATCGTCAGGTTCTGAAAGTAGAAAAGATTGGCTCCATTCAGAGATTGCAGTGAGACCAAACAAAACAAAATTTTAACACAACTTTTCTTTTCGCATCTCAGGTTTTCTTCTTTGTTCAGATTATTGCGCCTCTTTTGATGAAACTCCCGTTTGAGTAAAGCTGTTTTGCATGAATTTTTGTGCTCAGAAATCAACACCGCATGTCTTACCTTCCGGTACGTCTTCGCCGTATTCGCAGATAAACGCGAGAGGAGCGTCGCACTGGATCTGGTACCACTGACCATCACTGCTCTGCATTTTAGCGCAGTCTTTCGGAGATTGCTATGACAATAGATAACAGAACATTTGTTGCAATTTTGTCCTTTGAAGTGGTCCATCATTTTTCTGCAGTGTACCAAGAACGAGTTTCCCCGTGGATGAATCTTTCACAAGAACCATTGCGGAAAAGAAACCGTTTGCGTGCTTACTTGAACTGGCATAACGTTCCAGTTGGTATATTCCATCCGGACTCCTCCAATCCATCTATATCCGCGATTAGGATCTGGAGAGAAACACTGAAGTATTCAGTCCACTGTGCACATAAAACAGAGCACTGGGAATGAGGAGATCTGCACGTCCGAAACCACAGGGAACCAAAATATATGGTGCTAAATTATCTCCTCAAGATTTGTTTTGCGCACCGTGATGATGGTTCCATAGCGCCACATACCTGATACAACGGACAAACGCAATGAAGCGACAGGTAAAGAATTGGAAAAAAGAGAAGTGGGACTCAGTGTGAGATATTCACCTGCGCAGCGGTATATGATGTCCAGATATCTGGCACTTCCAGGGCATTGGTCCCCAAAGGTGTCAGCATTTGCGTCGAAGGTGCAAGAAGTCGAATCTTGGCAAAGCTCTTGGACTTTCTGCAAGAAAAATGCAAAGGTAAACAAAGTTGGTAAACGTTCTGCGTTTTCTGCCTTGAAAACTCGCACTCTACAAAATCTAAGTCAACTTCGAAGAACGCGAGAAAGCCTCAGTAACCCGCAGATATCCCATTAACTGGGTGTCACATCTCTTTGATTGTCACTGCAGAGGCGTGCGGTGTGAATTAGCAGAGCACACGCAGTTTTGAAAAACAAAACTGATTTCCAAACACATGATCTCAAAAGAAGCCATATCTGATGATCTATATGGCTATTCGATTCCTTCTGCGACATTCCGACCAGGCCAGAAAAAACCTGAACCAATGGCCTACACAGACCAAAGGTGGTCTTGCTGGGTGTTTTACCTGCAGGGCGCCCTCGGAGAGGCAGACGTCGGTGCTGCCACTACCCGTACCAGGGCAGACATCAGGGCTGCTGTCGCTGCGTCCGAAATTGGCAGAGATGATGTCTAGAACGGCGTATTCAGGGCACTCCAAGGTTGCAGAGCCATCACAGACCTGCAGCTGGCCTGTTTCACAGAAAGAAAAAATATACACTTCAAAAGTTCATTTTGGCTTTGCTGTTGAGATGTTGATGAGCCTGAATTCGACAAATCGTGGCCTCTTTCTGATCCTGTAGGACATTTTAGAACAAACTTTCCTTGCTTTGGACAGCATTCTCAAGGGCTGATGCGTGGTTCTACAGAGACTGGAAGGTCACTGTTGGCAAAGGCTCGGTTCTTTGGGTATTTTCAGTTGTGCACACTCACGGCCGCAAGTGTACTCCACATCCAGGTACTTGAAGGTGTTTGGACACGGGTCTCCAAACATTTCTGTGGACGGAAAGAACTGGCAGGTACGCTTTCCGTTGCACCTCTCGCGAACAACGTCAAGGCTGGAAAAAAGTGTGCAAAAGTGCGAGCATTCTGGAACAACATATGCAAAGGGACACTGAAAAGCTACCTACAGAACAAGATTGTGCGCCTGAAAAAGAACACCATGTTTTGCGCACGACAGACTGATGATTCCTGAAACACCAGGATGATTTGCTGACACGCCAACTGACGAAGGATAGACGCAAACAGGTCAATTACACAAAAGTTTCTGTTTCTTATGATCAGACAAAAGGGACATGCAGTTCTTTTTCAGGTTTACCTGCCGTCCGCTGAGCAGTCGATCTTGTTCTCATTCGTCACGCCGGCGGGTGGAGGGCAGGTCTCGGCTGATCCGTCATCCGCCTCAAGACGCCCGAAGTTCGCGTTGACGATTTGCATCACCATGTCTGCTCAACATTGAAAATAAACTCGAAATAATCTCACGAAACTATAAGCCAGTTTCCCACATACATCTGAAAATAATTCCAAGCCTTTTTTCTGTTGTTTCGTGAATCTGGAACACCCATTCTTGGTTCACGACTCCCTGGGTCCGTCCCTTGTGTCATGCCCGTTGACAAGGGTAAACAACTGGAAAAAACAATCTACATATTTCGTACCTTTCGGGCAGGCAATCCTCATCCTGTCCCGATTCTCGCAGGCACGCTTCGTCTTCGTGCCTGAAATGTTATGAAATTTGTGATAGAAAAAACAACAACTCAAAGACAAATGGGAAAAGGAGGACAAAATATCTGAAAACAGTTCGTTCCACTCCTAACTCTGAAATAAAAATAGTCAAAAAATTGTTTTGTTGCAGTGGGTGTTTCTACGCATACCTCCCATTGACAGCCAGAAGAGGTCCAGATTTCTGCGTGTTCCAAGTATAGCCTCGTTTATTCCGGTGTTGCCCAGCCATTCCTGAACCCAGTCGTTCATGGTCTGGTCATTCACCGTCAGAAGCTTGCCTCCATTATCAAAACACGACCTGAAAATCAAAAATGAATTCCCTCAGGTGTTTTCCTTTGTGGATCCCTCAATCAAAGATCTCTCTCCCTTTTCTCAAATCATGTACCGGCAAATTCAAGCCTCTTTGTTTTCTGAAACTTATTAAAAGCAAGCAAGGGTTCATTTGAGAAACTCCAGCAGGGAAAAAGTGAAGACTATTGATAAAGCAGGTGACTGGTATTGCTTTCGTGACAGCGAAAATCGCATTTGCCATGATTTCAGAGTGAAAAAACAAGCAAACGGAACCGCAGTGGTTCATGCAAAGAGCTCACACTCTCTGAATTTTCAGAAAAAGAAGGCTTTCTCACTGGCGTGCATCTTCTTGATCCTTCTTGGGTTCCTCCACGAGTTCCAGGCAGATACCATCTCCGTACGGGACGAGGTTATCCTTGCCCTCCTCGCATTCGGTCTCCTCATCAATGGGAGGTGGCTCCTCTGAATAGAGAGAAACATCAGAGTTCACACCTGTCTCAAGCTGTCTCCAACAGAAAAAGCCAAGCCAAAAAGCCAATCCCAAGGCCCCGTTGACACAGGATGCAGACGCACAGAATAGCTGGAAAAGCGTTGCTAGCTGCGCGAACACTCCCATTTGCAGCCATGTGTATATTCGCATGGTGCTTTCTGCAAGGTTCTCCACATCCTGTGTGAATGTGGCCAAAACATAGCAACGCTTCAGCAGCAGATCTAAACACCCAAAAAAAGCAACCCTCTACCTAAGAAAAAATTAAAATGGAAACGCAATCTCTGCAAAGAATTTTTCCCCTTTAACAGGTGGAATGCGAATGTCGTGTCACTCACTGTCGCACTCTTCGTTGACAGGCGGCATGCCGTTCGGGCAGATACAGCGGAAGCCGCGTGGATCTTCGCTCGGCTCGACGTTCTCACAGGTCGCGTCCGGTGGACACACCTCCCCTTCACATTCGTCGATATCTGCGAAGGAAAAACAGGACATTGTCTTGGAATTCCCAATGCAGCTATCATGATCAAGAGAACAGTTGGTGACGCCAGAAGCAAAAGCTGAACTTGAAGCCTCCACAGAACAGGCCAGTGTTCCCAATGGAGAATTCCAATGAAGCCATGCATTCTCAGTTGGGCGAAATCAACACGAATGCAATCGTTATTTTGTCATTCGCGCTCTGAAACATCTGAAGCGTCGTCACGCCATCAGCTGTTGTGAAAGACTAAGGCCAAACTAAATTTTGGATTTTGGACCTCATTGATGAGTAAATCACAATCATCTCGAGAAAAACGGTTCAGGAGCAGCAACAGCAGAAGGAGTTTAAACACCATACCCGTGCATTCGTCTCCGTTCGGGTCTCCGTCGTAGCCCTTGTCGCAGAGGCAGATGTAGTTGCCGTCGGTGTTGGGGCCGCACGAAGCGTGTTCGGCGCACCCGGCCGTCGTCGTCGAGACGGTCGCGGGTCCGTCACACCGCACCGTGTCGCAGTTCTCGTCCGCCCATTGGTCACCAATCTGCGGGAGGCGCAACAGATGTTCATTCCTGTGTGTTCTGGTTCGGAAACGATCCTGCGCGTCCCCTGCTTGTGCATCAGTCGTCAACACAGCATTTACAGGGTATTGTCTTGTATTTTTGCAACAATCTGTCTGATGCAATCCTCACTTTGCAACGCAAGTCATGTACCTAAGGCAAGTCTTTGGTCTGAAGGTCCATCAGTTGTGAAGCGGCACAATTACTGCCTTTTATTCGTCACAATCGATTCTTTGAAATGCGTTAGATCAGGCTTTTACATCAATTGAAGCCAAATTAACATCCGCAAGAAACTCAGCCTCTGGGACCTGAACGATCATGGTCCCAGTTACCCACCGCGCGTTTCTGTATTTCGCCCGTCAGTTCGTCCATCACGATGGGACAGCCACACTCTTCGGCTGAAATGCACTGGCCTTCAGAGTAGAAGAAACCTTCATTGCAGAGACACCTGAAATAACGATATTAAATATCTCTTTGGAAAAGCCAAAACGCCTGAAAAGACATGAAACAGCTTTAAAAAAGTTAGTTTGTATTTCATATTGAATCTGGTCTGAATCATTGGGAGGAATTTGATGCGGAAAAACGCACTGTCCGACGGAAGACGGGACAAGTTCACATTCAAACTGCAGCGGCGCACACGGGTCGTTGCATCTTTGTGGCGTCGGCACGTAGGAGGCGTTGTCCTGGCAGGGCGGATCTGTAAACAGATCAATAGACTTGTTTCTTATCCCAGAAGCAAAAAGAGCACAAAAAGCAAAAAGAGGAATCCCTGACATGGGATCCAATGGAAAATGACAAGAATGTTTTGAAGGGAATGCAGATCAGTCTCTCCTGGAACACAACACCAGAATAAGGACTCTCCTTATTGCTGTTTTTTTTTCAAACCAAGTTGAGAAAATGTCAACAATTTCCAGATTCTAAAATTGGACTTCAATCTGGATGTTTTGAAGTGAATACCAAACTTGAAAGTTTGAACACAAACAGGTCAGGTTTGATCTATGTACTGCAGCTTCATCCAGTTGGCAAATTGCGTTCGTGTTTTTCCACCAAGACAAAGATTTTGTATGCTGAACCACGCACCTGGATTGCAGGAGATACCGTCTCCGTTGAATCCTTGTTTGCACTCGCAGGTGTAACCTCGTTCCACCTCGGCCGGGTCGGCATCTGTACAGTCAGCGTTCTCAGAGCACCTGTCGGCATCTGGACTGTCATCTGGCTCCGAGCACTCATCAATGGCTGCAAACATTTAGAAGAACACAGTGCTAAACCACTCATCTCTTCTCTGAGTTTTTATCCTGGTCCTTTTTTCGCGGAAGAGTGACCATCACACTTGCTGTTCAAGTAATTTGGATGTGGAAAAAAATTGTCAAAAAAAATGTTGGAAAGGTCTGTTTCCATCAGTGCCATCCAGGAATTTTTTGTGTGTAATTTTCGTGTCTATCTTTCGTGTCAATGGTTCTTTTGGGAATATTTAAAATGTGACCCAAGTGAGAGAACTGACAATGCAATGCAGTTCATAACAGAATGAACCTTAGCTGTATACTGCCTCTGTCCATTCTTTTTGAGAACTGCAAAGAAATAGCCCCGTTGTCAATTCTCCGGAACAGTTTTTTTTTTTTTAAGTTGACAATGCCCCAGGGTCCTTACGGTCGCAGGCGCTGACGCCGTCCCCGCGGTAACCCTTGTTGCACTTGCAGCCTCGCTCCCCGTCCTTGATCTGGCAGGAGGCGAACTCGTGGCACTCCGGACCCGGACCTTCCGCGAAGGTCCCGTCAGCCTGACACGTCTGCTCGGACGAACAGTCCTCACTGATGATGGAATCTCCAACCTGCAAAAAAAACAAAGATGTTTGACAAAAAGGTCTAATTGCCACATGATTTCGCAGTGAGGATGAACCGCCCAAAAATCAAATTTCTTTAAAAATTCATGGCTTGTTTGGCAGAAAATTGCCCCCTGATTCTGCAGTGAATATGAACCGCCCGCAAAGCAAACAATTTTGTTCCAAAATTCAAAGAGTGTCCACGTGCAAATTCACAACAGCAAAACCTCAAGAATTTCATTTTTGCCAAGATGCAATTTGCAGCTGTACAGGTTTGTCCCGTTTCATTCGAACACGCTGAATCAGAATTCCCGGTGAATTAAAAAAACAGAGCATGTATTCCTTTTTTTCCTTGTTATTATTTGTTGGGATAAAACGAGACGCACGTGTATCCTGAAAAGACAACAACACGACACATCTCCATGTAGGGACCGGTGAAGTGTGTTTTAGTTTACATGTACAAAACTCTTGGAATTGATTTGGGAATTAACTTGTCACTCACAGGTATTCTCTGTCCAGTCATGGGGACGATGCATCCACATTCACTTGGGCCAACGCAGTTCTCTCCCACCAGCACCGTTCCTTCGGGGCAAACGCATCCCTCCGTGTCCTCTGCATTGAAAAAGTACATACATAGAACATGAGCATAAGCGGTAAGGTAGAGAAGTGAGTCCCGTTGAAGTTTTCAGGCACCGCGGTTGGCCACTCCAGAACAACGGAGAATGTCAATGATAACCCGCGCACGTTCGTTTTTTTTTCCAAGCAAGGGTCCGTCCACACAAGAATTGGATAAATTTTTATCAAAAACAATTGTACCAAATAAGCGTGGCAGGAAAGACACATCGCCAGAAAGTAACATCTTTGAAAAAGGACTGTCAAGTGTTCATCAGGAAAATTCTGTGCCACATCAGGAAGGCGTTCACTCCCCCGTTCCTCTTTGGCTGGGATTCTTGGGGTCACCAAAAAAGGGAGAATAACACAAAGTTTTTTTATTCCAAAAATCTTACCAGCTGGGCAGGTCAATGCGACGTTTGGATTTTCACAGGACGGCACACAAGGCACGGCTGTTTCACTGTATTCCATGTTTCCAGGGCATTCCATTGCTGAAAAGGTCAAAAAGAAAAAAAAAACAAATTACGTGTGATTTTTTATTCACACGATTGACATTTTTGCCTGCGCATAACTGTTGCAAGCTTGAGTAATTGTAGGTGTTCAGGCTTAGTTAACATCCAAGTTTTCATTTGATGGGGATCGTTAAGGACATGAATGTTGTGCCCTGGACAAAATTAGTTTCCGGGAATGATCACACAAAAAAGGCGTCAGAAGGGAAAAAAGACAGTTTAAGCACCAAACGCAACTCCAAGTACGGAATGTGACGCACAACGAACAGCCAATGACTGAGGGTAATTTTCGGGGTGTGAGAAATTTCACACATCAAATTGGCTGTTTTTTTTTGGTTACGTTCCGTTCTCGGAGTTCCGTTTGGTGCTTAAACTGTCTATTGTCACGTACGAGGACACTGGGCTGCGTCTCTCCAGTTGCCGACGTTGCCGCCGGCGCACGCTTGCACCAGCTCATCGAACGCGTTGCACACCATCTCGTCCACAGCATCGTCAGGCACCAGACACGCGTCAAACACGCAGTCGTCAATGGCATCGGTTATGAACTGATAATGTTCACAAATAAAGCAAGCTCTCACAATTGTGAAATCACAAGTTCTGATCTCAATTATACCAGTGTTGTAGCGCATATATACATGTCCGATCACGGAGTTTTGTCCCTTTCCTGCTGGGAAAAGTGGGATGGATTTGATTTGACTGGTGCAACAAACAATCTGAATGAATCTTGATGTCAGGGAAACAGACCAAAGGCCAATTTGATTCTAAACAAAGACATTTTGTCTCCCGGCCTGACACACCGTGTGGTCGTGTGTTTGTATGCGTGTGCTTCAATTTCTGAGTCCCAGAGGTCAGAAGTAAGAAAAAAATTGTGCAGTGCATGAACTCACGTCAGCGCCCAAGATGTCAGCGCAACTGGTGAAAGGTCCCTGGGGATCGCTCATCAATTCGCAGCGCTCTCGGAATCCTGTCTCTTTATCTGGGTCGCACTCGGGTACTTCAAACGATTGACAACTGAAAGCCGACAAAGAATGTGGCGAGGCTCTGTTTCAACACTTCATTCTTGGGTCCAACAGAAGGAGTCATTGTGACAACCGAGTGATCATTTCACACGTTACAGAACGGCCTGGCAGAGGTCCGCACTTCAAGTTATCACACGCACCTTTGAGGGTTGTCCAGATTTGGCACTTCCCATGAGTTGCCGATGTCTGGGTTTTTGCATTTGCGACGGGTGCCGCAATCCACAGGGTTTCCATCTGCATCCACTTTATCGTCCTCCTTGTCACCATTGTAGTTTCCGCAGATGCCACACAACCTGGAAAATGGATTCGTGAAAATGAATTTCTTTCGGGGATGGTCTTGCCATTATCAATTTCCTACCATGCGGCTGTGGATTCACATTCTGCATGTGTGTTAGACTTTCATGAACATTGCTTTTAAGAACAAAACAGCAAAGAACAATTTTCGTTCATCACAGAACGTGCAGAGCTACAAACTGGCTGCACTCACAGGCCTTCGTAGTCTTTTGGCACGTCGATCTCCACAGCGTGTCTGCCATCCCAGCTGACCTTCAATCCGAAGTCCGTGTTCACTCGCACCTGCAAACGGGACCAGAAAGGCCGATAAAATCTCCAAGTTGCAAACCAAAATAAGCCGGGGCAAGAAACCAACGATTCCAATCAAGCAGTGGTTGAAGAAAACTAACATATAGAGGGTGGGGTTCAGCTTCATTCCAATGCGACTTTGTCTTGAGCAATGGTTTTGGCTTTGGAAAAAATGAAAAACCCAAAAAGTGGAGGAAATCGTTCGTGACAACTAACCCACGAAACAGATCCTCAGAAACAAACCTTTTATAGGCCTAAGCTTCAAATTTGAACCCCAATGCGTTGACTGTGGTTCATGACAAGAAGCAGTCTGAAAACGGTGCACTCACCAGTTTTCCGTCAAAGAGTATTTCCACGCCTGGCATCGTCGGAATGTTTACAACCGGAAGGTTGTAACTCAGCCAGTTGCTCTGAAATGGACACACAAGTATGTACGTTCTATGTTGTTCAGAAACGGAAGTCCAATGCGCGTCCAATTTGTCCTTGTGCACAAACTGTCTGAAATAGTCTGCATTTCATGACAAGATCACTGAAAAGAACGGTTTTTTTCTCAGCAAGTACATGCCTTTGGAATTCAGAACTTGGAAGAACATCAGCATCTTCAACAGACACACCTCTCTGTCTTGTGTTTTTTTTTCTGCTTCAATTCAACAAGAATGTCTGTTTCTCTCTCAGTTTCAGCAGGAATCACTTGGAGTAAATATGTAGCATTTTGAACACTTACAGCTGTGCGGATTTGGCCTTGGTTCAGAACGCCGATACTGACAGCGTAGCCTTGATCGAGCTTGATTCGTTGTTCGTACAGATCCACGATAACGTAATTCGTCTTGGAAACTGGCTTGCCTTCAACTTTCTTGTTCTTTGCCTGGAGTAAAAAACTGATCATGTAGCTTGGCCCCACGAAACGGGACTTCTGCTTCAAGACTTGTCAAAGAACAAAAATGGCAATTCTAAAGGCAGCTCTGTTGTCGTGGTTAAGATATGCATTTTGTTATGGAGCAGGGTTTGCTAAAACCCAGGAGCACGTTGGGGTGAAAGGGTTTGTCCTTGGGCTGCATATTCTGTATAAGATAAGCGCCGAGATTACCGAGGTTCTGAACTGAGAATTGTCCGAGCAAAGCGAGGATAATTCTGTTCAGAACTGAGGTAATCAAGGTGTTTATCATGCTTAAACTACCTGATTGCCTGCCTGATTATTAAGATTGTATGCTTGATTATCAAAGCATGCTAGATTATTAAAAGGCATGCTGGATTCTTTGCTGAGAACCTGAGCAGCAAGAC
>JAAUYG010029414.1_pt1 | contig 10620 bp, 6 predicted proteins | sample 7278091 | NCBI WGS metagenome assembly JAAUYG01 (sample SAMN14350201, study PRJNA611818) | marine sediment metagenome | isolation source: surface marine sediment (0.6m) | place: French Polynesia: Moorea | collected 2018-08
CGATCTGATTTTAACATAGGAGTCAATGGGAAACGTAAAATGTGGAATATCTCAAAAACGGCTAATCGTAGAGCGAAACGGACGAAAATTTGGGACTCGGGGTACCACAGTGCACATATGTAGGGTACTTTTGATGCCCAATTCCATGAGTTTAGTTTGGGGTCATTCGGTGCACTTTGCAAATTTCCGATTCCACGATTTTCGAAACGCTACTCCTTCAACAGTTTTCATCAGATTTTAACCAAACTTCATACAAAATATCATAATCTGGGGCTGATATAGGCTATTACTTTTTGGCAATCTGCCCAAAAATAAAAAATTCTATGGCACTTTGAAATTTTTCTCAACACAGAAACATATGGGGCTCAGAAATTTCAAAACGCTCCTCCTACTACAGTTTTCATCCGACATTAGCTACCATGGTGGAATACAGGCTATCACTTTTCTTGGCAATCAGCAAAGTTTTAAAAATTTTGTGGCACTTTGAAATTTTAACATGGGAGTCAATGGGAAGACCTAAAATGTGGAATATCTCTAAAACGGTTAATCAGGCTTTGAATGCGACCTTTGAATCAACTTGATGCAGAATTTTCTACAAGGTGTTGTACATGTACCTTATAGAAAATTTAATAAAACACCTTTGACACCGTGGGAGTAAGTAAGATTTACCTTATCCCATTCCTTACCTACATGTATGCTACGTACCTGTACATGAGCAAAAAGTGTGATCACATACTGATAATTTTTGTCACATAAGTGTGCACAACTTAGGTGCAAATAATATACATTAATCATGAAAAATAAGAACAGTACCACAAAAGTAATAGCAAGTGTATAAAGTTAAGACCAAAGATGGACTGAAATGAGTTTTCTCATAAGTCTAACTTTCCAAGCAAATTACATTGCTCACATTGGTGACTTGAGTCAAAAAAAAAAGTTTCGACAAAAGTCACCATATCTGAGCAATGTAATTTGGTAAGAATTTGACGTAAGTCAAAACTTAGACTTAAATAATTTCGAGACCCCCTCCCCTCTCCCCGTTGTAGTTATGGTTATAGTAATACATGAATGTTTAATTGGTACACATAAACGGCAATATAAATTATCTCCAGCAGAAAAAGTATTTCTGCAGACAGAAAGTAGTGTGACAAATATAACACGAAATGATAATCCAACGAAAAATGACGTGGAAGCATAGCTCTTCTTTATTCCTTTGGTCACTACTGACAGTGAATTATATATATATATATCATAGCTGGAAACACTAGTACAGCTTATTGGTCATAATTAATACAACTTACATGTACTACTATTACATGGACACAACATCAAGGAAAATATCAATTTTAGAAAATGTGCTCTGCTTGAAAGGAATTAAAGGTTAATACACCATGAACTGACTCTTGCAAACTGAAGAAAAGATGTCGTGCAAAGCAACATGAGTGCTGAAACTAGATCGAGTGCAAAAAAAAAAATATATGAATTCCTTTTGTTTTTCTCCTGACATATAAACAAATGAAAAGGATGCGCAGTGTGTGTAAAATATCTGATTAAATAGAAATATAATTATTTTATAGTTTGGTAAACAAAACTAGGATTAAATTGGGGAATCGCGAGTACTCGATACTTAGTTTTTAAACTATTTATCATCAAAAAGTAAATTTTTTTCTGGAAAAGGAAAAGGTGCACACACCATTAATTGAGTCTTAGAGACTTTGACCTAAATTCATGTCACGATAATACGATAATATCTAGCAAACAGCCTGGAAAATAATAAGCGTTTCCAGAAGGAAAAATTTCATTAAAATGTGGTTATTTTGATCAATATATAATATAATGAAAACTACTGGTAGAATTTTCAAAATATATTTGGAATGCCTGCATGGTTCTTACAAAGCATATTTGGATATTCCAGAATGCTGTAAATTTAAAATAATCAACAAATTTTATGGTTCAGCTACCATCACAGTATCATCTAGGTAGTCCTTTTACACTTGAAAGGAACAATGCGGAGAATGTTTTGATAGTATTTAATGAAGGGAACCGGTTATGGCATAAATTATGCCAAATTTATATACACTGCATGCATTGGGACAAAAACAGGACAAGACTAAATAGAAACGAAACTGCTAAAGATATTCTGTTGTAATACTTGAGAATGGACTTAGAAGTTAAATAGCAACTGCTTTCATTGCCATTTGGGACTATAGCAAATGTACATACTCCTTGAAATATATATCAAAGTAAAACTTATAGTATCAGATGTGTTCAGGACCCTGCTCCAGTTTTGTACATAAAAACTCCGAAGAATTTGAATAATACTGCTGAAAATGGCAAACAAAAAACAAAAAAGAAAATGAAATAAATGCAAACCTCAGAACTATTACATGTACTAGTACTTCTGTCAAGACTTTTAAAGTCTTGGTAACATAAACAAAGGTATGGTTGTGGTTGCCAAGGACAAATTTCCTGACACAAAGCCACAAAGGTATAGTTAGCAGGAATAATGTCCCTGGCAACAACGCAAAGGTGTGGTAGCCGTGACATATGTCCTTAGCAACAAACACGAGAGATGGGATAATCAATGAGTCTTTGTAACCAAAACCAAGATGGAATTATAAACTGGCATGGCCGCTTGATTGAAGAACCATGGGGTCTGCAATCGCCCAATCAATCGCCCAATAAAGACACAAATAGTCAGCTCAAATGGTAAGCTCTTTCCCATGTCTCCAGGCAAATATTATACATGTACATGTACATCTAAAGGGTCATCACATGCTAATACCTTATAACCAATACAACAATATTGTCAAAGACAATGTCTCTCACAACAAGAAATGAGATCCATAGAATATATAGTGACATACAAGAACATTTTAAAGCATTACAGTGTTCGGTCTCCAATGAGACCACTGTGGTCAGAAAAAAAAAAGAACCAGAATGATGGTAATATGCTGCACGTGGAACTGAATATTATAAGGTATATACAATCTGCTTTACAGTGAGAATTCTGTAATCTCAATATGATCCAGGTGACCAGCATATAACCACAGAGGGGTTCTCAAGTTGAAAGAAGCAACACTTCCTACAGCAACTTGAGCCAATATTAAGTTGTATACACAGACCTAGGTATATGTGCAAAGGTTACCGCAGTCTATGACTGCACAAACACCAGTACATGTGCCCGGCAACGCAGCAACAGCATTAAGCTTTGAAGAATACTATAAGTGCAGAAATGAAAATTGGACATAGCAGCACTATTTTGCAGTCTTGAGATGGCCAATTTTGCCGGCAACTACGGAGCATTATTATTGATCAGTGGAGCCGAAAGGAGTATTACAGGAGTAAGCAGGGGTCAGCAATCTTCAAAATACTTAACTCTAGATCTTGACTTGAGTCGGAGTCTCAGCTAATCACATTGCTTAGGTTTTAGTGACACAAGTCAAAACTTAGACTGAAGTATTTTTAGAACTCCAGGTGTGGCTGCATATGTGTCAAGGTAGTATGTACAAGCAAACAATATCTGGGTGAATGAGCATATATATGGAAAATAGGGACATTTCTCAATGTCATTAAATACCGAAAAGAAACTCAGAAAGACACCATTCTTAAACTTGGCAAATATTTTCACACTGAACATGATGAAGCAAAATATAGAGTTGAAACTGGCTTTATGAAAACATTCAAGTCTTGACGTTAAACTTAAAACCCAGGTCTCGGAAATCTATTAATTATGTACATGTAAAGAAAGGAGAGTTAAGTCCGTTTAACGTTTTAGACTCGAACACAATCATAAGCCCCTAAACTCTGCTTGACTAGCCGTTGATTGTGTTCTAATGTAAGAATTGTTCATCGCACAAAAAAAAAAGAAAAAAAAAAAACAATTAGAAAAAAAAAACACAACGTATCTCTCCATAAAAATATCAGACATAAATACATTGAAAATTTGTATTATGCAGCTGCAAGCAATAGCGTAAGTTTACAGTCAACATCATTGCGACCTTTCTACATGGAACATTTTCATGAACTTTGAAACAGAAATATGAAATTGAAGACTCAGCAAAATAGTACTGATCTACAGAAAGAACAGAATGTGTATCGTTGTGTTAACCTCAAACTTAACTAAATATATATACATACATATATTTAAAAAATAAAGCAAATGCCTTCTGCCATGATAGAACACCTGGTGAGTTTTATGAAAGAATGCAGCAAAAGCAAAATAGAACTGATATAAACAAAGGTACTAGGTCCACACTGGCCTTCATAACAAAATCCTCAAAGGTGAAAGTACATGTACATGTACAGCATCAAATGAATAAATTCTGTACATTTTGATTTTACGTGAAACAAAGGATGAAAATAAAACCGATACTAGCCATTAGTTGGAAGTAACAGTTCGCATAAAATGACTTAACCATATATATTTTGTAAGTTAAACTTACAACAAACAAAGTTAACCTCCTAACAAACAAGTTATAAAGAACACCCAACATGTAATATATATGTAAATATTATGCTTTCAAGATACATTTGTTTATATGTCCGAAAAGAAAGCAAAAAAAAAAAAAAAAAAAAAAACTCTGGCACTTTTTATTTTACAAATAAAACTTTACTATGCATAATACTTCTGCTATATTGTACACAGACTTTGAAATACACGCTGTACATAAACCTGTATAAATAGCCAATGGACAGGTCCATTCAACTTGTTCAGCAGCTTCAATGACTTATAACGGATCCGAGGAATGTAGTAAAATATCACTCAGTATGAACACAGTTTAAATGCAGCTGATGCAACGCTATGCTCTTCTCGAGTTTTCTACGTTTAAAAGAAAATTAACGCAACAGTCGTGAGTAGACATGATTATATATGCATAACAGCATCAAAGTTATAAACTCTTATATTCACACAAAGCAGCAAATGATTTATCTCAACCCGAATTTAATGTATTAAAGGTTCGTCTGTGTGTAAATCACTTGCTGACACATTAGAAATATTTTTATTACACAGGTTTTCGGTAGGCGCAGCATGACATTTTAATTCGAGCAAAACTAGTATATACCAGTAATCCTCCAATCACAGCATACTAGTACATCAACACATATTACCAATTCTGTGAGATAACTTCTTGGATACACACAGATGGTGGAAACCATTTCGCTGAATAGTCTAACAAAAACACTTCACTTCTGAATTCAACAAGCATGTGAACTAACGGAGGAAAAGAATTAAGTTTTCTGATCAAAATAGTTCAATTCAACATCAAAACATTTTAATACATGATTTTGATTTTTTTCACTGTCCCCTGTTTTTTCTTGAAGCTCGGTGGCATATTCACTTTATCTAAGCTTTAAAACAAGTTGTGTCTTTATTTTAACTCAGTTACAACTGGCAAATTCAATCTACCGGTACCTGTATCAAATCTTAGCAGAGGCAAATTAAAAGATGTTCAACTCCACAGCAGATACTTCATGAAGATGCAGATACATTGTAAAGCTGCCACAGTAGTGATAGGAGTAACTGCCGCAAGCACAAAGATGAAAGTGTATGAAATTCATCGCACAAAAGCAAAAGCATCCAGTTAATCAAAGCATAGTCAGGCAATTCTGCAGCTTCATGTATTTCTGGATGATTACTGCTGTGTCAAATGACAATTGTCAGCAAACTTACTAGTACATGATTCTTACCTTTAGTATTAGTCCATACCAAAACTAGCAAGTCTATCTGTAAAAGTGAAATTGTCAATATGAACCAGATCAAAAAAACTTTGATATTTCCGTCCATCAATTTTTTATGCGAAAAGCTGCAAGCCAATTGCAGCACAATACTCAACACTGTATAAGGAGAAGCAACATCTCGTAAGTTGTTTTAGTGTTGTCTTAAACATCACATTTTTCAGTGATACTAATCATGCTCTAGTTGTCACATGTCCCCTCACCTGTATAAAACCAGGAAGTATTGAAGAATCATACGATAAAAACTTCATTTTTTTAGTCTTGTTATTTCAGTATTTTGTATGTTATCACATAAGCCTGAAAAAAATATGCCACCGCCCTAAGATTATAAAGTAAAATAAAACACTGGTATTATTTAATCAATGCTCATAACCTTTGATTTGTCATGCTGAACAAACTGATGTTTCTATGGTTATGCAAATGACATTATAAGACTTTTTTGTTTTAACATGCAGTTGCTTTGATTTTGAAATCGATAATCATCCATTAAATATATCATACAGTTTTTTTCTTATTTGAACACCATGCAACACATACAGTTAGCTTGAAGTTATTTGGTAGCATTTTGTCATAAAGGAATATCTGCCTTCGAAAAAGAAGTAAACATATATATTATATCAATTTTCTTTTGAATTTGTGCTCGGTTTCCGAGAATTATAGCATAATTAAGCTATCTGGACTTAAAAGGGCAGACAAGTCATTGCTATAAATAGTAAAATATCATAAATTTGATTTTGTACTCAGATTTTGACGGGCTGCAGAATAACTTGAGCAAGTAACCACCACAGAAAACATTTCTACAAAGGCATTTTTAAAGGCATGCAACTTTAGATACATCTATGCTCTCTTTTCTTATTAACATTAGCACTATTATGGTACCAGCTGTATGTATAAACATAGCAGACAGAGGAACACACCTGAAAATCCTGGATACATCTCAGAAACGCCAACAACCATGATCCAGTTTAGATATAAGCGACATGTAAAAATTCAAACTACATGCTTGAATATAGCAAACAAAAATCTTATTTTTCTGCTGCTGAGAGTAATGACCCTGCACATACAAATACATTTCGCTGAAATAGCAAGATATCTTTTGGATCAAACCCAATTCACGACGCTAACCCAATGAATATCAAACATACCAATATTCCGCATTTCTGTATTTTTTCCTCGGACTCCTCAGAACATGATGAAGTTTTCTGCAGACTTACTTCGCAATACCAAATTTTTCCGTTACAAATTAACATCAGTAATCTGGTAAATAATGACACATGACTAAAACAAACACTGGTAGTTACTACATTTGAGTAAAGTCAGGGAGAACTGAAGTTAGCTGAATATTGGATAACAGATCTTGCTCATAATACTGGAAAGTCGAGACATATCACATGTAAAGCCAAATTGGATTATACAATCAGATACATAAAGTCAAAGTTACAGGCATACAGCAAAAGACTACATGCTATGAATAAGGATTTCTTTTACAGATATTTGCACATATACTCTGAACAACTGTTTCAATCCATTTGTGTATCTTGTTCATGCAGTTTTTTATTTTACGTTTCAGCTGCTGCTACATGTATATCTGCTCCAAGACAAAGTGCGTATACATGTAAATATATGCGAATGGCGTCAGAAGCCGAGCAAGACTAGGAATAGCAAGGTGAACACAGTCGAGACTTTGTTATGAGATCTGGCCAATCCGAGGCATCTGTAAAGGTCTGCCGATACCTTGTACGGAATGTACGCGTTGTTACTGGAATAGCGGAAGTGAAGCCAGCAATATCGGAGGCTACATTGTTTGCAGGAACAGAAGAATCAAATCATTTTTTGTCAGAGTTTGGTATAGTAGCTTTACAGTGCATGAGATCATGATATGTGTCGGCCCCCAAATCCCCGGCGCCAGTCCTGGATCCTGGCAAGTTCCACGCCTGACACGTTATGTAGGAAACTTTGTCTTTTGATATTCAACTCAGAAATACTTGATTCGCTTGTCCGTGGTTTGTGTGACGTCTGCTAGGGGGCGTTTGATGGGTTGATTCAGAACGACGCCGGTCGGCAGCTGGGCTAAACCACTGTTAGCGGCAATCGGGGCTGGTGCCGGGCAGTACATGCCCTGGAGTTTATCTTTCGCTTGTAGTGTCAGCGCACCAGCGGCGAGGTGAGTATTGTCCTTCGGTATGAGTGCCATCTGGTGAGCATCGAAGGAGGTTATCCCCGGGATGGTGGTGAGAGACGGCTGTAAACCAGCCATAGCATAGCTATGTGGAACCATCATCCCGCCTAGCATGCCTAGGGTGGTTGCGCTGGGCAGTAAAGGTCCCGTGCCATTGCTAGGCAGCAGAGCCGACTGTTGGAGCTCCGGGGTCAGGGGTCGCGGCCCGGGAATGGAAAGCATTGGGGAAGATCGTGCTAGTGAAGAAGGTGGTAGAGAGGGTACTGATCCCAGTATACCTGAGCCAGTCTGGGGTAGAGACTTCGGTAGGGGGGAGGGGAGGATATGGGGGGGTTGAGGCAGACCGGGGGACTGGGAGGCTAACAACCCTCCAGGTAGAACAGGTGGCGCCATGGCAACAGATGACACTAACGGACTGGCTAGGGTAAGAGCTGCGGGGGCTGGCTGACCGGGCAGTCGAGGCAACGCTAGTGGATTTATGGGAATCCCAGCGGCTCCGTTTACTTGCTCTGCCCCGAGAAATGCTTTTCTTCCACGCTCTCGCGCATCTAGCTTGGCGTTGAGCTGACTGATGATAAGATTCAGCTGAGCGTTTCCCCCACCAGGAGGATCCAGATTTGGGGCGATAACTGGGAGGGGGGAGGGGGACAGATGGGGGGGTACTCCTGTACTGACGGAGTTCGCGATAGGCACGCGTACGTTGTTGGTTAAAGCGATGGCCCCTGGTGACAGCGCTGGTCGTAAACCCGGCGACATCCCCTGTACGGGTGGTGGTGGCACTCCGGGTAGCAATGCTGGCCCTGGGGCAGGGGGGCGGACTGCTGGGGCACCTACACCCGGGGGAATAGCCCCAGGGGGCAGCACAGGTACCAAAGGCATATTGCTGGTACCCCCCTTCCCGGGCGATGATGCAGCCTCTTTGTCGTTGATCGCCTTGACGATCTGCTGCAGGCGAGGGTAACCGGCCAACTTGTCAGCAGTGGTCGCCTCAGCGTCTATGTCCGATACGTATTCTCCATTCTCGGTGAAAGATACGACAGCCATTGCCAGGATCTGTCGCGGTCGACCTGCCGGCTGAAGGAGCTTGTTGATCTCATAGACATACACCTAGGGTAGGACAATAACACACATTAACATTCAGTGATTCATCATGACTACAATAGGGCTTCACTTTATAACTACAGTAATCCCTCTCTAATAAGGCCACCCTATTTGCCAAGAAACTGTGACCACATTAGAGAGCTGCCCTCTGGTGAGAGTGAGAAGTAAATACATTGATAGTATTAGTGGCAAAGATTTGTGGCCTTATTAGAGAGGGTGGCCTCTGTTGAGAGTGGCCACTAAGAGAGGGACTACTGTACCTCAAATGTGAAACAAAATAACACAGTGACTGTTCTGTAACATTTGGTTGATTAACAAGTCATCTTCATTCTAAACTGGTCGTAATTTCTGGGGTGGTCTTCAGGCTGGATTCTACTGTAAGGCTTCCTAATAACTGTAGCTAATTTTTTGTTTCTTACTAAGTATAAAGATTGAGCACTGTAGATGGAGGATGGCTATTATGAAAAGGAGCTGCTGCAAAGAATCAAGGTTCCATGCAGGTCTCAAAATTTATATTCAGTTAAGAGATAAACAAGGAATACCACACATATAAACACATTTGTCTTCATGTTTAGATTCGTAAACATCCAACAAAATATGGTCTTGATCCAAGTCTGCTTATACTGGTAGGAAAAACTGCAGAATACAATATACCGATATCATTTCTAAAACCATTATTTCTAAAATCTACGTCATTCTGTGGTGATACGCTGAAACATATTAATGTCTACCATCTTATAAGCGTTTAATGCATCAAACACTCCAATATTCAGAAAACTTGCTGTCAGACCGAAATCAATACAACCAACTTGAAGACGTCATTTCACCTGAGTCTGGATTCCAAAAAGAAAAGTTCAATGCCCATCTTAACGATTGAAAAGACAGTGGTTGCCAAGATGATGGTAGACTGATTAAGTTTACAAATCCATTTGTAAATTTAAAAAGATTTTTCAAGTACATGACCCCAGATATTTTTCATTATGATCCACCAGCAAAGTCTCCCTATTTTTTATCGCTGCAAAATCGTGTGGTAATTGAAGGCTATGACAGGAGTTCAATGGTTTATATTTGTAAGGACTAACAGCTGTGTTCTTGGCGAGCTTGCAAGCTGGAATACAGAGGTGTTAGTCCACACAAAAATAAATTATTGAGCAAGTGAGATAATCCTGTCATTGTATAGCTGCATTTTAAGTATGTTAGGTGATATTAATCATATTTTAGAAAGAAGCGACCATTTGACATGGCATCGCTCCAATTATTTTTTTCCTTTTCATGCCTTTAGGGCATACAACAGCAGGCTGAGCTTTGGCAATGCAATCGAAAATTAATAACAGAATCATGTAAATATAGACCAGCTGCACCTCTGCTATTGGCTGTGATAGGGGTCAGTGTGTGAGAAACAAAAGGTCATCCCACAGTTAAGAGGATAATTGCCCGATCGCTCCAATGGTAAAGAAAGGGGAATTTTTTCAGGTATATAATAAATCTGTTGGGGTGCAGAGAGCAGCCTCCACGTGGCGCACCCTGGGTATCAGGTCTTGTCGGACATTTTGTTCAGACTTGGTCTGATAGCGAATGCTCTCACACAGTGCAGTGCTTAG
>JAAUYG010002453.1_pt1 | contig 10619 bp, 4 predicted proteins | sample 7278091 | NCBI WGS metagenome assembly JAAUYG01 (sample SAMN14350201, study PRJNA611818) | marine sediment metagenome | isolation source: surface marine sediment (0.6m) | place: French Polynesia: Moorea | collected 2018-08
CAGACCAGGATCAGATATAAGATGTAGATTCAAGGAATAAAGACAGATTTTGGAAATCCGCAGCCAGTGTTTGCTTCCCTGCCTCTCCAAACGGACTTGAAATCTTTTTGTCACAACCCAAGGGCACATCACTAGCCCTTGGGGCCTGACAACACTTCTCTCTGCTGAAACGTGGTAGCCAACCTCTGGACCATGCAGCTAGAGAATCTAAGTCATCTTGGAGAAGTGCACAGTCATCACGTGTCCTGATATCCCGATATAATTTGCAGTCATCCGCGAAGAGCTTTGTAGTAAATTTGACATGATTGAGGGTGTCATTAACATAGAACAGTACACAATGTAACATAACCTGTCCCAATATCATTCCTTGAGGCAGCACCATTGAGGATTACCTTCTGTTTCTTTCCTATGAGGTATGATGTGAACCACTGTAGAAATTAAAGGTCCCCTGATCCCATACATGGACAGTTTGTGAAGAAGTCGATGGTGTGGCATCGTATGAAATGCTTTACGGAAATCAATATATAATGTCTGATCCAACACTTTCTTGGTCAAAGTTTGAAGTCCAGTCGCTCAGACGACTTTCCAGAAGGTTTGTGAGGCATGAGCACTTGGCTTGAAAACCATGTTGTTCACAGGTGAATATGTCATGGCGTTCGCAGAAAGCCAAAAGCCTCTCCAGAATGATCCGTTCAAATAGCTTGATAACTTGGCTTGTCAGGGAAATGGGTATATAGTTGTTTGTAAGCCTCTTCGATCCCTTTTTGTGAAGGGCACATATATGGGCACTTTTTCAGTCCTGTGGTAGAGAAGCATGTCTGTTTGATCGAGTGAAAAGCAGTTTGAGAGGGCAAGCAAAGGTTCCAATGTTCTTCAAGACCATTGGACTTATTCCATCGGGACCCACTGCTTTATGAGGTTTGAGTCTCAGCATATGTTTGAGTACATTTGCTTCTTCTATGTCAACAGTGTAGACAGTCCTCTTTCAACGACAGACCAAAAATAGGGCACACCAGGTGGTTCCTGGATCATGACACTGGCAAAATACTCATTCAGGGTATTAGCTTTGTGTTTGTTCAATGTCAGAAGTTCTCCACCAACTTCTAAACAGTCCACTGATCCATTTCAATTTGAATATGTTCTTGCATAATTGTAAAATCTCCTGTAAAATAGTTGCATACACTTCATATTCGAGCTTTGATGGAATCATTTGTTCGTAATAGTCTTCTTGAGCCTTGAGTAGTAGTTCAAAGTGAGCATTTAGGCCACTCCTCCTGTGTTCAACTTGGGCTTTTCTGATTTTTGAAATTCTTCTTCACCCTCTTGACATGTCGGTTCTTGAGCCAGGGTACAGGGGGGCATTGACCAGGTTTAGCCATACAGTAAGGAATAAACTTGTCCACAGCTTCTTCATAGGTTCGTTTGAATGATTCCCACAACTGATCAATGTTCTTGTTACTGTAATGTACATTGTATCAGCAGCATGGTTGCTAAGTGGTTTATATTAGGCTGCAGCAACCCGCATGTCAACACATGTTATTCCTTGTTAACACTGTCCCCACCTTAGTTTGTCCGGTAAATCTAGAGGTTGCTATAGATAATAAGGCTTTGTTTGTACCAGCAACTTTAAGGTGTCACAACTTGCTATTGCATCAGATTTATAACTGTCACTGGGTTTAACGGGAAGATTAAGACCTGCATGTGTACAACTATCTGCTTACTAATGTTAATACAACAGATTTATATGTGACATGGTCACTATGTATAAAAGGTGATCCCAAACTTAGGTCATTAGTTAGTTAACAAATGCTGTCTTGGGAACTGCCTGACATTCTGCAGAACTTGACAGCATTTGAGGAATCCTTGATATGTGAAGTGAAGATTTTATTGCTATAGCGCATTTTATATTTGCATGGATACACTGTTTTGTCATCTATGAGGAACTTCCTGGACATCCGGAAGACTGCTAAGTCCCTGTTCTACCTATAGTTATTGGATTGTAACTAAATATTATAGCCATTCCCAGTGATTCAAGAGCTTATTCACCAGACGCCAAAATCGAGGTGTGATACTTTGTTGATGATTCATTTCTCTTAGTATATCAACTCACTGTTCCAGCTTTGGAATACACAGCCTGTCATGTATGTATGTATGTATATTTATTCAGTCCATATCAAAAAATGTATTGATTATTTTCCTTCAAAATAATTATATTATTATTATATGATTCTTTTGACCTTAGATGCATCAAGGTTCTTTGGCGCATATTCCTTAATTGGAAATGCATCTTTGAGTGAGGAGCAAGACAGGAAGTTTGCTTGAGGTATGAACACTTACAGTGTGTGTATGCAACATTTATGCAAGATGTGTGGTATCATAATTCTATTGGCATAAGTTGTTATAATGGTATCGTGCATAGAGAATGCTGGGAATAATTTATAATTAAACATTTTGTTGTGTAAACTGGTATCCAAAGTAACCAAAATTGAAGGAATTTGTAACTGAACATGTTGGAAGTGATTTCCTTCATTATTTATGAGCAGTGTGTTGGGTGTACATGTGTATGTGAGTGTTGGACTTCAAAAATTTTCGTAACATTAAGTAAATCAAACTAATTACTATACATTACACCTGGTTTACTATATTGTGAGTGACAAAACAGGTAAAGTGATTCAAAATATCACCTATGGCTACATGTTGTTCATTGAAGCAATTATTGTGGTTGCATGTGACTGATACACCAGTATGGAATGTTATAACTTCATTGAGTTTGCTAGCCTAGAAGTCCTATAGAATAGTTATCTGCACCTGTACATGATGTGTTGGCAGTGTTTCAGGATGATGTCTAATTAACAGGATTATATATTCCTTGCAGAGAGTGTCTGCAGTTCCACACCGGAATAAAGATTTGATGGCTAGAGGAGTGATGATATCTCTCGATCATTACAGCACTCTGAAACACCATTATTTTGGTAAGTTTTCTACAGTGAAACATAGGTTCCTGTTGCATATTTGACTTATGGTTTCACATCAAATTTTATCTACTTTGCCTGTAGAGGTTAATATTAGGTCCCTGTATATGTTTCAATGCTTATAAAATAATGTATGACATATTTATATTAGAAATGCGTATTGTATGTATATGTTATCAGTATTTAGAATAACATATACTACTGCCGCTGCTACAGATAGAAATAACACAGTACCAGTCATACCAGTAGCTGCTTTAGTTGTACCAAGAAACACCAGTACCGGTATACAGCCTACATTCTTTCAATTAAACATAATGTATGTAAGCTCAAGATGCTACATAATGCATTGGCAGTTGCCATGATTGCATCATCATTATTCACAGGTTACAGCCACGTTTTCTTGTATAATAGAAATATTTCTTCCCAGAGAGTGACAACAGTCGCACATCGGAACAGTGAGTTCACACCTACATGTAGCTGCCTGCGGTGTTGACACAGATCAGTCAGGCCATCAATTAACAAACGATCCCTCCTAAGAGAGAGGAACATTTGTACATTGTAAGTCCCTGACAGCCTTGTGAGCAGCAATCTGTTTTCCATCAATTACATTTGAGTGTAGATTTTTGTCTGTTGTGCAAGTGGAATTTACCTTTACCTTTGGTGTGCTTTATGCTGTTTTTAATTACCGGTAAGTATCAGTTCTTGTCTGTGCAAACTATTTCCCAACTTTGCAAGAAATGATATGACCATGTATGAGTCTATAATAATTCCTTTGTGTCCAGTTCAGGAAAGAGCTACTACTTCTAATGCTACTTCTTACAGCTACTATTTATCTCTTTAATTCCCACTCAAGCTTATACTGTAACATGAAAACATGAATACCTGAACATATTGAATGAATGGCTATAACATAGGAATTTCCATCACATTCTATTTGCCCCACTGTTATCCTGGTATCTTCTACTGGCACAGCGTGCCTAGGCCTGACATATTTGGGAGTGAATGTTTTTGGACTCTGGAAACATAATTTCTGATCACACACTCCACGCACAAGATTATGGTGGAAAGTTCCCGAAGTTTCGGCAGAATCTCTCCGCTTTCGTCAGGGGATGGCGACTAGTGGCCGTTGGTGTCACATCTTTAGTGTCACCCTTCTGGATCATGTGATACCAGTTGGAGGATGACAGCTGGGATCTCCAGGCCGGTGTCCCTGTTCAGTTCAGGCCTCCGTTGGTGTATTCTGATGGCCTCGTTGAATCTCCTCCTGGACACATGGTCTTCCTTGTCCAGTATTTTGGCCTCTTTCAGGCTGCACTTGTGGCCAGTGTTGTCCAGATGTTCACCCACCGCTGTTCTAGGGTGTCGGCCTGCTGTGTGTTCTTTGTGTCTTGTCTCCAGGCTTCTGCTACTTTGGGCAAATGTAAATTTTTTTTGCATTATTTATTGAAGATGAGTAAAATAAGTAAATACCCTTGCTCTGGAAGAGAATCATGACCATATTGTTACTTTTATTATGTTTTATTAAATAATTAATAATTTTGAGATTTCACATGCTAATAGTTTAGAGTGTGTTTAGAAGTTCAGAGTGTGTATGATTTACTTTTGGGTATGTGCAAGTTCCAAACAAATTAAATCGAGAAAAAATTTTCTTCTGCAACTGTGGGACATTTCCCTATGATCCACATAATGAAAGACAATTTTTAGACATTTTTAGACCAGTTTTGTAAACCCTCTAAGTGGTATTGTGTAACCCACAGCCTGATATTACCTGAAATCCCATACAATTTTTCCTAAATGTTTCTGATACAGGATGGCATTAGATCACAGTAATGCATTGTGAATTAGTTTGTTGACCATTTGGAATTCTGCTAGTCTGCATATGCTGCATGCATTAAATTTATACACAAGAGGAAAATATTATATTTTTTTATTGTAATTTGGTGAAATCACACTTTTGAATATTATGCTTGTGTATTTAATGATTTAACAAAGCTCAGTCATGTTTGTCATCATGTCAGAATCTGCATCTTTCCTTGCAGGCTGTGTAGCATAAGAGTTGTTACTGTGTACATGTAATAGCTGAGAGTGTCGTTACGTCACCCAGAGACAGCTGTGTGATCTACTGGGTAAGCAGCCATAGCATCTGTACATGTAGGTCTAGCTCTCCCCATCATAAACTCTTCATGGCCAAATTGAGTTCACTGAATTAATGTGAACAAATTTGGAAATCTATTTTGTCACTCACACTATTACTGTAACAACATCATATATGCAGATTGAAAATGTATCTCAGCTGAAGGATATCAGTTATTTTGATAAAAAACACCTGAATATACTAATATCACAAGATAATCCATCAGCTTGATTAATAAAGAAATGTAATGAAATTTTTAAAATCATTGTCAAAAATATATTTAATTATCACCAAGAAACAATATAATAACTACGAACAAGAAATGATATTCATATGCAGAAACATTCATGTCATTTACCAGTGCCAGCTGATACATGGAGTGACAGTACATATTTGTGTACCTCAGAACAGAGTGCCAGGCTAAAATAATTCTATATTTGTGGAGTTTTAGACCTCAGGGATAGGGATTACTGGTAATCTTAGTTTAGACAGAAGAATCATGAGAATGCTGATAATACTGTACCAGAATACTTTAGTTGAATGGCCCAGTTCTTGCCTGCTCATTGCTTTTACTAGACATGTATATAATCCAAGAGTCTGCAAGACATGACCAAATCAAACCATGATAATGTGCAATTAATTTCAAGAAAGGTAATCAAGTTAATCTATTTCACATAGGCACAACTGTCAAAGCTGCCTGACTTCGCTTGCTTTCACTATTACCAGTAAGATGGAAAAACGACATGCTAGATACTTTTTTTCCGGCACATCTGATCATATACCAGGTATACTATTTTTGCTAGCATTAATTAATTCTATTCCTTTGTTTTGCAAGCTGTCAACACCCTGTCACCACACTGCTCTGTTTTGTGTCATGGCCCCATGTCACCGCCCTGTGTCACCAGCCTGTGCCATCAGCCAGTGTCGTCAGCCTGTGTCGTCAGCCTGTGAGGTCAATGTCATCCCACTAATGTCACATCTAGTGTTCAGAACAGTATCGATGTACATGTACTGAGTGATGTAAGGTATATGTATATGTAGCAAACATTGGCATTGTGTTCCAGTGTTAGTGCCAGCCATCCACCAGGGAATTTATGGCAATACATAACCGCAGCTCGGTAACCTGGTCGCATGGTTTCACAATGGGCAGACCCATTGCTGAATACTGGTACAAGCAACCTCACTGTATTGCTTGTGTCGAGGGATGCAGTTGTATGTTTATTTTAACATTGTACCAACAATATTGCTCCCATTGTTCAACATACTTCTTGCACTCGTCAGATCATGCCTTGTCTCCTACCAATTAAAATGCTTATGCACAGGTTATATTCAAGAAAACATACACGTATCTAAGGGTCAACAATTGTAATTACTTTGACAGCAACAGACTAGAATAGATCAATCAGTTAGGCTATGTGTAAATGAATCATTCTGAAGTGACTGTTGTGTCTGTTTAGATTGCTGAAGTGTATACTTTATATATTGTGATACAACATAATTTTATCACAGATGGAACTTGAACATGCTAAATCAGTACACGTGGTACAGGAAGCGGGATATACGGTTATACTCGTGATACTGGCAATTTTACTGTTTTATCTGTTACTACTGGCACTATTGCTACTGCTGCTATGTTGCTGTAGAAATCAGTATGGTCAGACTGCACTCATGCTAGCAAGTTTTGGATGTCCCTCTGGTGTAGTAAAACTGCTGCTGGAGATGGGGGTTCCAAGGGATACAGGTGATAAGGATGGTTTCACTGCACTCATGCTGGCAAGTGCGAAAAGTCGCTCTGATGTAGTAAAACTGCTACTGGAAAAGGGGGCTACAGTGGATACAGCTACTAAGAAAGGCGGGACTGCACTCATGTGCGCAAGTGGGCGAGGCCACTCTGATGTAGTAAAACTGTTGCTGGAGAAAGGGGCTACAGTGGATACAGTTGATAAGAATGGTCACACTGCACTCAGTCTGGCAAGTGTGAAAGGTCACTCTGATGTAGTAAAACTGCTGCTGGAGAAAGGGGCTACAGTGGATACAGTTTATCATGACACTGGTCGTACTGCACTCACAGGCGCAAGTGTGGAAGGTCACTCTGATGTAGTAAAATTGTTGCTGGAGAAGGGGGCTAATATATCACATGTTGATTGCAACAGTGAAACTGCTGCTATGTACATAATATTCACACTAATAGCTAAACACTGTTATGGACAATATGATGCGTCACTTATAGAAAGTGTGAGACAAGCAATCCAGGACCCGATATTTCCAAAGTCTCATTATTGCATGTGTAATGCCTCTTTTGCTCTGATGGGAGCACTTTTATGTAACACAAACAGTGAATGGTTTGACTCTCATTTTGCCAAATCAACACTTCAGGAAGATCCGTTGTATGCATTTTTGCCGGCCAACTTGTTACGTCATTGCACGAATTTCATAATTCAGGGTATTGAGTCTAATGAACACCTGTTTTTGCCATACCAAGGTGTGGAAGGCAAGATATGCCTACACACTCTGGCTACAGCTGTAGTGTGTAAACTGCCTAACACTGCCTTACAGTGGCTGACTCCCCAACACAGAGACAAGCTAGTCAACATGCTGGGACAGACTCCACTACACCTTCTGGCTATGTATGGAGGATCTGCTGATGATATGGAAGAGAAAATACTCCTTCTGACAGAAACAGTGGGTTTCAGTTTCTCAGACAGAGATAACAATGGCAGAGCGCCATATCACATTGCCTGTCTGTGTTTCAATCATCAGTTTCTGCTGTGTGGCCGCAAATTAGATTTTAACTGTGGAATGAATATACTGATACAGGATAACCTGGACAAAACACCTACTTCTCTCCTATTCTATGCAGTTAATTCTTCTGAAATCCCATTAGAAAACTTGTCAAGTGCCAAAAAGACACTGGATGTACTGCAACAGATTATAGGCACGGATTTGATGAGGAATACACAACAAAAGTCTTGCACTAGTTATAGCACCTCTAACCATGCCATCAGCAGTCTTAAAGAATGCTTTAAAGATAAAAAGACTGCCCAAGAGTTATCCAAGATGACTAATATGGCCAAGGATATATCCTTCGACACAGATGACATAGCATGGTTGTTTAAGTGCAGAAGTAGAGGCATTGTCAGCTTGACTGATTATCAGCATATACATGCAGTTATCAATGTTATACACTTGCTGAAACTTATTGGCAGTGAGATGGGGAAAATAGATCCATTATTTGAGTGTGAGCCTGACTTAAAAGGCAGCATACGGGAATACACCAAATGTGGGGAGCTAGATGAGCTAGACACATCCATGAAACTTGTAAATTTCACAGATAACTTTAGCATAAACATTGCAAAAAATGGCACCGAACTTTATGCTTCCATTACATCACCAACAGAACCTAGTCCATACTGGAGCACAGACAGGTTTTTCAGTGTACTGTACTGTGCAGATTTTTGGCAAATATCTTTGAAAGCACTAAATGCTGAAGCAACGAGCAGTTACAGCAAGGGTAATGGTTTAATCATTGAAAACTGTGAAAGAAGGCATGGCTTTGTAGGGATGCTCAACATATCCTGTCGCATTGGTGACAGCATCCAGTTGATATCTGTCGATATCGCACGTAGCATTGTGGGTGGTCACCTGAAAGCATACACAGCTCTGTTGAGACCAAGAAACCATGACAATGAAGAGGTAGGGTCAACATATTACCATGGTCTGGAACTCTCAAGTTCACATAAAGATTGGGACTTTCTCAAGTTTCTACAGCCGGAGGTGATGTGTGGCTATGCTTTGGTAAAAATGCTCCGGTCTATGGCAGGCCCATTCCAGACAGATAAAGGCAGAAAGTACACGGCTGAGGACATCCTGCCCTCGTACATGGTGAAGATGGCACTATTGTGGATTCTGGATCCGGAGAATAAGCGCTCCGAAATCTACAAAGATGTGAAAATAGACTCAGTCTTTGACCATGAAACCAGTAGCGGTTTTGAGGCCGATGTTGTTGGTGTGTGCCAGGAGATCTTACTGGAGCCTCATGTGTCTGGTGCCAAGGGTGTCTGGCTTAGTCTCAAGGAACATTTGCTTAAGAAGTCACATGTGTCTGGTTTGGATTTCTCTGATAGGCATATGGTGTTTAAAATTTATAAGAAATGCGCTGCAGGGAATAGGGTTCTTACTGCAACAGAGAGAATCCTACCTTATGTGATGGCAACCATGTACTCTGACAAACAAAATCAAAATGGAATCAATCTGGAGTGGATTGAGGAGAACTTGAACCCAGACATTTTGCATCAGTATGAAATAATCGACAGCAGAAATTTCTACACAGAAACAGAGGCTGAGGGAGCCAGGATACAACACAGCAGTGAGAACAAAGCGAATGGGCAATTGAGTCACCACAAGTTATCCTATCCTGACATCAGTGAGGAGACTGCCAGGAAATGTCGTGTTTGGGCTCTACGTATGGTACAGCTTCTCCCACTGCTGCTGAAGTATAATGGGCGTACAGATGAAAGGGACCAAATAACTGGTGTGAGGAACTACTACCTGCCACATCAGGAGATATATGCCAAGGACAAAGACTTGGCTGTTGCTCTGTGCAAAGTAGTGGAAGCTGTGCTGGAGTGAATAAACTTTTCACAGTAGCGTATTTGGAGCTATGTGTGTGCATGTGGATGGATGACTTTCAATTATAATTGTCCAATTAATTATTATATGCACTACATTATGTTCTTCTTGTATAGACACATAGTTAAACATATGCACTTACATGTAGCATAATCATGATAATGACGAGAAACCTACATAAGCCTTAGATTGGAACTGCATGTCAGATATACACACATACGTCCAATACTTACCCACACATTAGGCCGTAATGTCACTGTATAAAATAAAGCTATCACATTATTGATTCCCAGCTTGTATGACATTCTGGTTGTTCAGGTAACATATTTCAGGTTTGACCTCTCAATCTTATTAATCACTAAAACCCAATAAACTAAGCAATACGTTTGCCTGTAAGTTAGTGAAAAGGACAACAAATTTCTTTCCAGGTCAGACCCTTATATCCAAATTCTATAACCTGTATCTCAGTTGCAATCCTACCCATAACAGGCACTTAAGTGGCTCTTCCCTTTCTGATTCACTTGCACTCAATTGAACAATGGCAAAAAATTATCGTGTGTCAGTTCCTATAAAGGCATCTCTGTTTTAAGGCCTCCCTGGAACCATGAAAATGGGGTCTTACATCATGTACATTGCAGGTGGTGTTAAAATAAAGGTTCATTGCTTTTAACTACGCTCACATCAGGTCCTAACTTATGCATGATCGTAGCAGAGAATGCAGCACCAGCTAATAACCGGCGTTAAACCCCCTAAAACGCCGTACTCCCACTTTAATCTACGGTAAAACCGATCTACCCCTCCTGGGATCGGATTTTACCGTGGTCCAGTGTTTTCCCGCGTCCCTCACAAAGGCTGACCGCCAGCCGACCTGCCCACGAATCACA
>JAAUYG010148424.1_pt1 | contig 10619 bp, 2 predicted proteins | sample 7278091 | NCBI WGS metagenome assembly JAAUYG01 (sample SAMN14350201, study PRJNA611818) | marine sediment metagenome | isolation source: surface marine sediment (0.6m) | place: French Polynesia: Moorea | collected 2018-08
CAATTAACCCCTAAAGCAACGGTTAGCGAAGGGTGATTCTCTCCCCCAGTGAATATTGGCAGCCACTGATTTTTTTTTTTTTTGAATAAAATTGTTTATCACAGGTTCAAGCATATTTCAACCCTCAAATTCTAATTTGCCAATTGTTCCCTACCAACTTCCACAGAAAATAGGTGAAAAATATATTATTTTCAGAAGATCTTCGGCTGGTTTATAGTGGTTTTGTACAAAAAAATTATTATTACTTCTGCCAGAGACCTCTAGCAGTAAAAATACAACAGTTGCTAAGGCAAAAAGTATCATTGTAAGACTTCAAATTTTTTCCGAAAAAAGTGTTTTCGAGAACTCTTCGAGTTCTCAAAAATACCTAAGTTGAACTATTGACTCAAGTCAGATTGTTAGCCAATCACTCGGATTAGTCACTTACCGGTAAGTCAAAACTTAAGACTTTTTTGAGAAATTTGAGAACAGGAAAGGCATCTTTGATAACTCCAGCCCTGGCCGCCGGTATATTAGGATTCTATTTATTTATTTTTGTCAAATTTAATGTATATCATAAGACAAGAAGGTGATAAGGTATGGGGGATAACTGATTCAGCACCGCACATACATGTATTTTGAGCGAAGTTCTCCGTTGACAGCATCAAAAATGCTACACACGGGGGTGGCTATAACCAATCTGCAGTAGCAACAAGAACGCAGTCATATTGGTTAAAGTGTTTTTATTTCACTGCATGAGCACCTCTCAGTAAATACATAACAAGCTTTGTAAGGCAAAATTCTCTAAAACTTAGAAAGCAGCCATGAGACACACTGAACTAGAATACTGGCCATCAACACCATGAAACACACAGAAGGTTAGTTGAAGCTTGAATGGCTGCCACCACGAAGTCCAATAATGAACACTTTTGGTCCCAGGAAGAAAATAATGCTGCACAATTATTATACAAATGCCAGATCACATAGGAATGGAACAGCAATATACTGCCATGGTGAGTACAAAAAAAAAAAAAGAGTATACAAGAATATACGTCATCACATAGTATTTGAGTGGTTAATAATGTGTTATGCAGTGGTAAATAATGTTTCGACAGTAAAGATGAACAATTGCAACAGCCTATTTAAGAAGAAAATTCAGAATTACTGCTCCAAAAAGTAAACCATGTTATACTTGCCCAATAATGTACATATAGTCTACATAATATTAAACTAACTATATAAGATTACCTTGAATTTTACCTATACTAAGCACTAACCCCCTCATACAATTTACAGACATTTGGGAATTTCCTCCTGCAAGTACCATGTGTATAGGTTTGCAAAAGCTAGCAGTTTTCCCTGCCTAACTATACTGCAAAAGGGTTCTCCAAAGATACCCTAGCCCCCTGGATGGATGGAGCGAGAGTGGGGCTACAATGTATTTATTTTACTTTTCACAACTTTCTTCCCTGATCTGAAATGTTAGGGATTAATTTCCCAGCTGAGAATACAATCTTCCACTTCAATATCTTCTTCAAATTAGTCTAAATCTTATTCGTTCACATGATATCAAATAAAAACTCCCAGCTTTCCATATAAATTAATTACATCTACATGTATATTTACATGCAATAAGTTGTCACACGAAAATAATCATCGATCAAATAATTTAATTTTTTCCAACACCCCATTCAGAGGCTCTCTAAAACTGAATATTTCGAAAGCAATAAGAGCAACAAAACACAAACCCAGAAGTCTTTCTGCCTTTAAATTACACCCAGACAAGCTCTAAGTAACAGTTCTGAGACAAACCTTTCTACAAAGTCATGTACATGTACTACATGTAATAGTTAAAACAAGTTGGATAGCACAGCACTACTGGCATAATGATTTCCTTACACTACAGCGAAATATTTTTCACATGTTTGTATCGGAAAGGCTGATCACAGGATCAAGACTGCATTATCCCCAGGGAGCGGTTGGTACAGTGGTCCCTGCATTTAAGACCACCCATTCAGCCAGAAAAAAATATTGTCTAAAATTGAAGGTGATCTTAAAGAGTGGTGTCACTGATAGCTGGTCCTAAAATGGAGGGATTTCTTAAATGGAGGGGGGTCTGAAATCACAGGGACCACTGTAATAGGGTTATACTTGCAGTCTTCCCACCAAGTAGGACCGCCAGAGCATGGTGAATTCTCGACAGCCTCGTCTCACATTAAAGGGGTTGTGGCATACAATTAGTAAAGTAAAATTTATACATTTTCATCCAGAACCTCATAAGACTATAACTCAGATTGCTACCTGATTAGGTCTTAATATATATCTTCAGCAAAACTCTCATGTGGGCCACTGTACATGCATATAATTTAATGGTAAATACATGCTGGTTTGTGCCTGTAGGAATATGTGGAATGCTGGTGACATGCGTACATTGCATTCTAGATGTATTACATTTTACATATGCAGTCATCCCTCTCTTAGTGGCCACTCTCAACAAGGGCCACCCTCTCTAATAAGGCCATAAGTCTTTGCTACTACTGCTATTAATATATTCACTTCTCCCTCTCACCAAATGCCACCTCTAATGCGGCCAAAATTTCTTGGCAAATCGGGGGGTGGCCTTATTAGAGAGGGAGTACTGTATAATGTATATCTCGGAACGAAAAAGGTGTCAATAAATTGCATGAACTGAGGATGTGTTGAGAATTAAAACATAAATGAGCTGGGCAGGCCATGGTTACAATAACTGACACGATATATATATATATATAAATACACAAGTGTGGTAAAATACACTTGGGTTAAATAATAACTTTTTGATGTCTGAATCACCTGTATTTTCTGGCATGTACCAGTAAGCAGTCCATGCATTGCGTCTAGTCTGAATGAGACTGAGAACACAGTTTAACACACCAACATGGAGCCAACAGTACAAAGACCCTCATGTTTTGTAGTACAGTGGTCCGTCTCTTAGTGGCCACTCTCAACAGAGGCCAGCCTCCAAAGTGTGTCCGAAAGTGTTTGTCACTGTTACTGTGATTGCATTTACTTCTCCCTCTCGCCAGAGGCCACCTCTTTAATGTGACCACAATTTCTTGGCAAATAGGGTGGCCTTATTAGAGGGGGACTACTGTAGTACAGCGTATTGCAATTTGTACAATTTCTTCAATATTGTACAGGAGGCTGACAGTTTGAGAAAGCTCTAGTGCTGCACATTTGTAAACCTTACAATGTTTCTATCATTTTTACAGCACTTGAATGTTCGTCACACTTTACTGATATTAAATACACAAAGAAAATGATTGATGTCTATGTATGGCTGTACATTCCTACATTACATAATATATTAAAATATTTCTAAAGCAACAGACGAAAAGCAATAAATGTGGGATCCTTTCTTCATTGAGGTATATGTATCTGCCTGATGGCACACAGCACTAAAAAACAGCTGTTCAATGTCATTTCCACATATTAGTAATACCAACAGGTTTTGCACAAAACAAGTACAAATGTATATCAGTCAACCGTCTGTTTTATGAGATGTTATTTTGCAACAAGAATAAAAAAAGATCCAGTACTGGTATATATCCAAGAATGTGAGCAGACATTTTTCCTGGTAGAAAAAATAATTTGCTATATTGCATGAATACTTTTTATAAGGCCGGCCATTGCTTTGAGCTGTTTCAATATACATACAAAAAAGTTTCCTGTTTGCAATGTAAGATGCAGAAAATTTCCACATTGTGAAGGTCTAACGACATCAGGAAAGTGACATTAATAAGTTAGCAACCAATATCAAAATGTGATGTACTCCTCATGTACCAACAAGTACTGGTTGAGTTTAAACACCTCATAATGCATTAAGTTTGTAATGGTACACTGATTCTATATAACAAGGCAAAGGTACTGGTAAGCACCAGTTGAGCATGTGCACTTATCCAGCATAAATTAACTCTTCACTTACAGTCAAACGTTAATATGATAATGATGTGCCTGAGTACCAACTTCCAGTTACATCTTTGACTGTGACATACTATATGTTAACATGAAATAGGCAGAATCTTGAATAGAGTCTGCTACTGGGTCATAAACAGAAAGCAATACATGATCTATACAAATAGCAAGTTTCTATGACTGACAGAAGCTCCTATTACCGCACACACATGCGGGTGAACTAGCTAAAAGCCCAGCAGTGTTAGCATGGTTAGGTACGTTCAAAGTACATCATGTACACAACACAGAAACCACTCATTGTTATATTCTCATATTTATACAAACTCGTAATACTGGAACGTTTGTGTTTAAAATGTTTTCAACATCACATACAGTCTGGCTTCTCTATAAGGCAGTGGCATGGGTTCTAGATGCTGCAGGGCCTTATAAACATAAAGTCTTATATGGCCGTGGCTCAAGGTGCTGGGGTCATTTTTTAGAAAATCATACTCCAATTAAGTAATTACTATGGCAAACAGTCTAACTCATGTTAAAGAAATGTCTTTACCTAATAGAACCGCCTGTGTATCAAGTTATTTTTGTACAAGCCTGAGCTAGAAAATGGGTCTACTCTTAACATGGTTCAAGCGCCAGGTAGTACAAATGTACTGAACAATAACGCTGGAATATCATTTAAGGATATGAACTGCCTTTTTTTTTTTTTGATATCGGCTTTATGAAAATGTAATCAAAGCCATATACTTTTGCATCCAAATCAACATTACAAAGTTGAGAGTTATAAAGAAGGCAGACTGTACCATAAATGTGCTAAAAAAAAGGTGTGGGCAATCAAATACAGTGGAACCTAATATTAAGACCACCCATGAGACTGTTATAAATTTATGGTCTTAATGGTGAGGTGGTCTTTCTGAGATCGCACTGTACTAAACATTGAAAGTACAATGTAGAAGGTTGGTACTGCTGGGAAATGGCCATCAGCCCAAGGTGGTCTTAATTCGGAGGTGGTGGCAATGCAAGGTTTCACTGTACCCCAACATGAACACAGCAGCAGTGATATAAGTAGAGTTTTGTGTTCTCCAACAGTAGTTGCTTCAAATGCTGCCCGCAAGTGAACACTCTACTGGTAACGAAAGAGCGGAGTTTTGTTGATGTCGCAAAGTTATACACAGGCTGATGCACGTTTTGGGTACATTTACTCATTCACATGTGTTCCATACCCCTTACAACAGTGTACAAGTAGCACTGTTCACACGACATTGTATATTTCATTACCCAAGTAGATTTCTTTCAATCCACGTAACTGTGGAGTGAAGGATTAATTAGTAGGAGATAACATATCTAGCCACCTGTCTACTGCCAGTAAAATAAAGAACCAAGAATTGCCATCGTTGCTTATTTGCTTTACAAAAGAAGCTTGACAAGCTAAACTTTTCTTGTAGGATCTAGACCCTTTAATTCCAATTCATTATTAACGGTTTAAAAATTAACATTTGGTTGCCTGATTTAATACTCTGAAACCACATCGGCTTCAGACAGGTTACAATACTTGAAAGGAACTACCAAATATGACACTATTAAACACAAAATATTAAATTGAGCACCTAGGGTTAATGCATGACTATGACACATATTGTACACAAAATATGTTTCTGCCCCAGTTTGAGCAATTCCAGTTCCTATGATGACGTGATTCCTGGTGTTTCTGTCATGGCAGTTTCTGCAGCCTCGTGGTCCACTTTGTGTACGTCCATGTAGATTTTGATGAGCATCTCCGGCAGCATTACTTTCATCACATAGTCGAAATACTGCAACGTGACAGATGAGATGTATGTTCATCATGGGATGATGTTATCGTTTGTAATTATGAATATAATAATTTATTTATTGTGCAAAAAAGGTTTACCAACTGAGCTTCATAGAGTTCCTATACAGTAGAACCTGTCTTGAAAGACCACCCCATTGGGCACAAAAATGCTGTCAAGACAGGTAGTCTCTCATCGCAGTGGTCTCTCAAAACAGGTTTCACTAGATAATATAGATAATATATCTATATTCCATCAATTTACATGAAAATGTGAATGAATATCCATCTGTGTTGTCCTAGCCTTTACCTAATTTAGCCATCGCATATGTATTATATATAACAGTGTAGGTACCTTGTGGTGTCGTTTGCAGAAAAGCGTGAGCAGACCGGCCACGACCTGATCACACTGGTCTTCACTGTATACGTCCAGGGGAATGTTCCATGTCAGCTTTCCTATGATACAGGACAAATGAACCGGGTAACAGACATGGATTAATGGATGCTACAATTTCTTTGCAAACCTTATAGACCCCAGAGCAACGCGTTACTGGTACTAAGCGTGTAAGACCTGTATGTTGCATCATGGGTAAGGGTGACTCAAACACTGGCAAATTTCATCATTTGTGAAGTGCCAAAGTAAGGTATACGGTAAATTAAACTACATAAATAAACATGAGCATTCTATACACATAATATAGAAAATACAACAACCACCATGGTTGCCGAGGGTATAGTTACTTCGTAGCCACATCTATGATAAAGCGCCAAGGTACCGTTTACTGACACCGTATCCCACAATGCCCAGACAAGCAGTGCGTTATATGCACCGAAAACCCATTTGGGAATTGGTCAACAGAAAACAGAAGCATGCTGGAGAGATGTTATGTTATGTTCACATAGTTTCTCGCTGAATGTGCAATCGACAAACAAGTGTCGCATCCAGCAACCAAAACAGTGACACTCTATTGCTACAGTTGTTGAGCTTTCATTAGCTTCAGTCAAGTAATTTAGTGCAATGAACATTACTATAATTTAACCCTCCTTCAAAAAGTCAATATTGATATTTATTATTTATATAGCCATGTATATACAGGTCTATATCAGGTCTATATACAGGTCTGTAAAGGTTAAATGACCATGGAACAGCTCTACATTCAGTTTGATCATCCATGCCAATGCCATTTTAGGTTTTACCTCTATTAGTACCGCCAGCTTTGTAGATGTCATGTCTCTCAGAAGAGATCTGCAAATAAGTCAAGAAAATATTGTCAGTTGTCACCACTGATGTCTTCAATACATTCATTAGCTGGCATACACGCAATCAGTAATAATGACATAACTGTACAATACAGTGGAACCTGGGAATTAGGGACACCCAAGAGACTGTCCAACACTGTCCTGAATTCTGAGGTGGTCTTATTTCTCAGGTCCATTTCTGTGTGATGAATAGACTTAGGGACTGAAGTAGCTGTCCTTAATTCCCAGGTTTTCCCTATTTCTCAGGTCGTCGTAAAGACAGGTTTCACTGTACATCAACTGTATTACCATACTTACCATTACATGCACTTTGTGCAGTATTCGAAAAGTGAATCAAAATTTCTACTAAACCCTTAATTAATTCAGTAAAGTAGACTAGAAAGGATTGCATACAGAAAGACATACTTCTGGTATTGCATTTATTAACCTGGTTGTATACAAGGCACTAATGCTTTATATTTTTGTGTATTTCAAGCAGCATATCAACTTACCTTCCCTCCAAATATATCTTTAAGGTAGGATTCATTCTCTTTCAGGAGGTAACTCAAATGCTCATTGGTCAGGCTAGGAATGTTGCTGAAAATATCAATCAGCGGAAAGATCCAAAATATTTTAAATGTATTGTACAGTATAGCATATGAATACAATTTGCATACTAGTAATAGTAAGTTTATCATAAACCCTCGGATATGCACATTTGCTATTCATGCATAACTAACAAGAACTTAACATGCTTAAGCAAGGATGAAACAGAATATACAATTTTTCAACACACTGGTTCTATCTGCATCAGAAGTGTTTCTATGGTAACCTAGGACTTGTGTTCTGTTTCTCAAAACAATTTGTTCAAGGAATATTTCTTAAGTATGAAAAGGCGACTGAAGCATTATCAACTGTAAGCATGGCTGTTTCCTGACATATTTGTAGAGTGCTTGAGACCTTCAGTTTCAAATCTGAGAGAAACGATGAAAAACACTGTCGTTAGCTAATTTAAAAAGTGATTACTGAAGATTATTCCTCCAAGTAAGACATCGTCACAGAAATCACCAGTGCATAGTATAAGAGTATCACTTGTCTATTAGCAGTAAATGCCTTCCATTTAGCTCCATGGAAACACAGCAGTCTCACTGGCCAAATCAGTCAAGGCACTGGCCTTGTATTTTGTATGGGATTTCGATGGTTTTCGTTATTACATAAAAGGTCCGGGTTTGAATCGCACCCATGGCTCCTTTGTTTGGCCAACAAGAGTCTTTCAGTTTTCATTACTGTCTTACATAAAAACATAAAGATAATTGAGACTACCAGGTTAATTCATGTCAAAGACTTACCATGGTTTCGGGCAACCCAAGTCCACACCTATTCTCACTCACCCGACTCGCTGTATTTCTAGCTTCATGGCACTGATGACCTCATCTTCCAGCTTGACGATCACCGGCCACTGAGACAGTTCCTCCTGTATGAAACAGTCCGCGAATATCTCCTCCACCTCGACACAGGGAGTTTCTACCTCTGGAGTGAGGTGGCGTGACTGGATACGCTCCACGCTGATGCTCTTTCTGTTATCACTCGGCGGCGAAGTCACCATAGTATTATCCTGCGAGGTACCGGTAGTTCTCTTTGTCCGTGACAGCTTGTTCACTTTCCGTCGTGGGTGGTTATTACTGACTAGGCTTTCGGTGATTTTGGACCGGGATTCCGATGAGGAATCTGTAGTAGTGGATCTTGGTAATTCGACTGGTGAGTGTCCAAGATCTGTTGATTTCTGGGAGACATTGTTTTCAGCGTGCTTAGCATTTTGGTGACGTCTTGGGGACGTCTGCATGCAGTCTGTAATTAGCGGCACTAGATACATTCCCTCCTTTGACAGACACTCTGCTGATTTGCGTTCTAAAGTTTCTGATGCTGAGCCAGAATCTAGTTCGCTCAATGGTTTCAGTCTCCGTTTCTTTCTGGACCCTCTCTTAATTTTATCTATCCTGCTGAGGGTAAACATATGGCTGAGGCTTGGTTTCTCAGAAAGGCTGTCGGTATCAGAATCCGAGTAGGACAAACTGCCATACATTGGGTTTGTTTGGCTGACAAGTGAAGCCGGCGATTTCTGAGATGACCCCCTCCCTTTATTTTGGGACAATCGACCAACTTTTGCAGTACGTGAATGTTCGTTTCTGGATTCTCTGTTGGAGGGTCCAACCGGAGAAGGGTTCGAGGAGATAGGATCGGCTACAGGTGAGTCCAGAGGTGTTTCTTGGCTTGCCAAAGATCCAGAACTTAACTTTAACGCTCCTTCAGGGAGAGTAATGTCCAAATCTAGTGCCACCTCTTCCATCTGGCGTACTCGCTCCCTCTGCTGGATTCGTTTTGTGTGCAGGCGACGCTTAAGTCTCGCATCCCGTCTTCTAGATCGGTATGACCTTGACCTTTTGCCCGGGTCATCTGCACTGGCGCAAGCCAAAGTTCCCGATGAAATACCATGACTAGACATAGCTGGCTTATCTAATTTAAGAAGTTGCAAATCATCATCGACGGCACATGCATTGTCCGTTTCCGTGCTGCCAGACTGTGCATAGGGGCGCGTACCACCTGTCTCTGGCTTATCACTGGATACTTGTTCTCTATCACACGTATCATCTTCCATGAGATCTACAAAGTCATCATGTTCTCCCAGCACAGTCGGCTCTGGGTCAGGAGATGAAGGATTCTCACTCTCTTCTGCACCCGAAGATTCCTCAGAATCGGAAACATTGAGCGATGGTGGGGTAGCGCCACGGAGGAACAGATCCAACTGCTCCTCTTGAGGTCCTGGCTGGCAGTCTGGGCCACTGGAAAGACTACATGTACCAGTTTCTTCTTTGTCTTGTTCCTCTTCTGAGAAGTTTTCTCCGATGGAGAAACCTTCATTAAGGTCTTGCCCTCCTGGCATGTCTTCGTCAAATATATCTGGCGTGTGCGGGCGTAGGATGGTCTTATTCATGTTGATGTCCGTTTCCACATAGGACAAGCTACTTCGCCCTGTCTCTATGTGTGACATCTTGGCGGGTACAGCAGTCCCTGGCAGCAAAGTGTCACCACCCTTGGGAACAGGGGACCCTCCTGTGTCCTCTAGAGCAACAGGCGCACCCTGTCTGCCTTGGAATGGGTCAGAATGGGATGGATTCAGTGCAGGACTTGGGGCGGAATCGGCGACAGATACACCAGCAAAACCACTCTTGGCAGGCACAATGCCTGGGCTGCTTTCCGTCATGGATGAAGCACTTATGGCAGTGCAAGATGCACTTCCAGAAGTGTTCTGAGGCTTTTCACCCTTCTTGGCTATAAATGACTCGATACTCTCCTCGTTTCGTCCTGGTGTTTCATAGCTTAATTTCTGCTTGGATTTTTTTCCCTTTTTCAATTCCTGCCGCCTCTTAGTACTGGAGATGACAGAATGAACAGAAAGTGTACCAAGTGAAGGAAACATGTAGAATCTTGTACAAAATTTGGGCTTTACAGATGGTTTACACTGTCTAGTAGCAATATACAAGAGGTCCAAGGACCTTGGCGCTCTGCTTGACAGCTGCAGTTGGGATGACATTGGCAATTTTTTTCTGCAGACTTGTATCAAAAAGTCACTGCTGCAGACTAAATC
>JAAUYG010165566.1_pt1 | contig 10619 bp, 12 predicted proteins | sample 7278091 | NCBI WGS metagenome assembly JAAUYG01 (sample SAMN14350201, study PRJNA611818) | marine sediment metagenome | isolation source: surface marine sediment (0.6m) | place: French Polynesia: Moorea | collected 2018-08
CACAAACACAGCGCGCTGTTGTCGCTTTTCTTGATGATTGACACTTCGGATTGTGAAAACCGACTTATTTGTTTTTCTTTTTAAAATTTTCGTTCTCGTTTGGTTACAAATCCAAACGTATTCTTTGGAAGACATTTTTGGTCTTGGAAACTGCATTGTATTCACCACTGTTCTGTGACGACAAATGCGTTTTGCGTCATATTTGTGCGAAAATGAAATGTGAAAATGTGAAAGGCAAAATTTGGCAACAAAAATTGTTCTGGCAATGTGGTCCACCTTTTTGATATTTTGACAGTTCTCATTTGATCTATATGCAATCTGACAAAAAGGAAAACAAGTTGAAACTCGAGCCAAAGGTGAAGACAAGCCAGGCCGCACTCTCCTGTTATCTCAACCCTCCAGCTGATTTGGACGGAACAAGACCAAAATTGCATTTGAAATTCCTTTCCCATCATCTGTTGTGGATACAAACCTGTTTGTGTTTCCTTTTTTGGCGTCGTCAGGCGTCAGGTGGGTTGTCAAGCCCTTTTTTACACCAGCACACGTCCCGCGCAAAAGCTCAGCATTTTTACCAAGATCAAAGGAAAGATCAAAGACATCGAGTTGAAACTCCAGTTTATCCGCGTTTTGTGTCCTGTGGTGTGGTGTGACTTTTAGCAATGAATCCAAAATCCCACATTGATTCCCAAATTTAATTTTAAATCTATCTTGCAGTGGCTCCTTCAAATCGTGAAAATTTTCTCAAGGTGTTTTGGGCACCCATTGCAAAATTTCACTGCAATATGAAGCTGCCTTAAGCTGTGACTGTTACATCCATTTTATTTTAAAATCTCTTTGTATAAACTGGAGCGTATGTCAATAAATCCTGATCCGGAATCGTGCAGGGAAGTAGGTCACGCCGTCACGTGATCTCGCGGTCACCTGGGAGGCGCCGTGGTGTTGTTACCTTCGTGGCGTGAGACTTAAACAGGATCATTGAACATCAATCGATCGCTTGTTAATCTTTGGCGTGCTCTGGATTCCAGTGTCGGATGCAAGTGGGGAAGTATCTTTGAGTCCAGAATTTTTTCCTTAAAAAAAAACACATCAAACAAACAAACAAAACAAAACAAACAACCAAACAAAACAAAAAAAAAAAAAAAAAAGCAAAAACAAATGACCAAAAAGGAGCTTATTTTACGACTCCCTGCTTGCTTGTATTCTAACGAAAGACATTTTTTCTGGTTGAACCCAGAGTGTTTTTTCCCCAGAAAATTTTTGAAGTACTTTGAAGGACTCTGTCCCTGGACGAAACTTTTTTTTAAATTTCTCTTTTCCCAATGACTTTTCCGTTTTCTCCCTTGAAGAGAAACGAACACAGAACTGGGAGTGTGGATCCACGTGATATCAAGTTCGGTGCACTCCTTGGGCCTTTGTTGCAAAAAGCCAAAAACACATGCCCACACATCTTTTTGTTGCATGACATTGATCGTGGACATTTGTTCAGGGCCCGTCTCCACACGATACATTGAAAGCTGTTCCAACAAGCCCTGCAGGGGCGGATCCTGGATTTTGGTCAGGGGGGCCCAGCAGAGTTTTAACCCCAAGGGGGGCCCTGAGCCCAAAATTTGCTCAAAATAGGGGATTTTCCTCAAAATTGCCTGAAAACTGCAATGCTTTTGAAAAAAATCTTGATGTCAAGGGGGTTCGGGCCGGCAGGGTCCCCCCTGGACCCGCCAGCGCCCTGGGTCCGCAATGACGCTGTGAAAGCACGGATTGCCTCCATTGCAGGATTTCTTGTCCTCGTTGCTCGTCAAAAACAGCTGTGGAAGCGGGAGATGGCAGCAGCTTCAGGTCCCTTGTCAAACAGCTTCAGAACTGCCTGGTGACCCTCAATTTTTCCTGATTGCCGCACAGCGTATAAACTATGGGGCATGGTACTCCTGCAGCTCATGCAGCTGCTATTTTTGTGCTAGTCTTGTGTGCGCTTATGTCGGAAACATGTTTTGGACATAACAGCACACACACGGGACTTAAGCACAACAAGTTCACTGTCAGAAGTGCGCTATGCAGCATCCACACTTTGTGTGGGTTTCTCGTTCCTGATTCGGGAGCCGTAAAGCAGAACAGGAATCCAGAGTCAGAATATTGTCGAGTTCTTAAGGGTGCAGGTGGCCAGTCAGTAATGAGTGTGTATCAACATACTCTAGTAGGTTAGTGTCATCTCAGCAGGACCCCCATGTCCAGTTCTTAAGGGTGCAGGTAGCCAGTCAGTTGTGGGTGTGTGTCAACATACTCTGGTGGGTAGCCTCATCTCAGTGGGACCTCCATGTTGAGTTCTTAAGGGTGCAGGCAGCCAGTTGGTAGTGAGTGTGTGGCAACATACTCTGGGAGGCCAACAGCAGCAAGGCTTTTTATAGGGTATTGGCAGCAGGGGCAGCCTAGCTTTACTCAGCTACTCAGTTGATGTGTGTTTAGCTTGGGTAGGTGGTACCTTAGCCTTGGTGTACTCAGGCGTGTGTTTGGGGTTAGGTATGCGGTTAGCGTACTCGCCAATATATGCAGCTGTACCTGCAGGAACAAGGAATCGGTTTGCGTCTGCTGCCGTGACTGACTTCCGTTCCTGAGACAGGATGATTTCCGGCCCCAGAACACAAACACTTTCTATGTGGCATGTATGCATGAACAAGTGACTACATGTGTATATGTGCGAGTGGGTGAGTGAGTGTGTGTGTGTATGTGGGTGTACGTGCATGTACAGGTGGGTCCTGCTTAATCCAAACAAAAAAAAATCAAGTAAAAATCCTTTGATTCAGGTGAATTTTGAATTTAGCATGCAGATTAACACATGAGAGATCTACATGTGATTTGCACAGGACTTTAGATTAACCGGGAATTCAGATTATCCACATTCGGATTAAACAGGACCCACCTGTACAAGTATGTATGTGCGTGACATGTGTGTGTATGCGTGTGTGTTGAGTGTGTGTGTTGTGTGTGTGTATGCATGTGTAGGGGTGTGTGGTGAGTGTGTGTGACATGTGTGTGTGGTGTCTGTATGCATGTGTGGATTGTGTTGAGTGTGTGTGTATGCATGTGTGTTGAGTGTGTGTGTATGCATGTGTGTTGAGTGTGTGCATTTGTGTGTGTGTGACATGTGTGTGTGCGTACAAGTGTGCGTGCATGGTGCCGTTTCCAGAAACGGGCGCCATTCTTGACTGCATGACTCTCTGACCACTGTCTTGGATCGGATCCCGGTCTCTTTCCTGACTCTCAACCACTTTTCATGTCACAGTCGTCCTGGCTTAATTTGAAGTGTTTTCCTGCCGATTCCTTCGAATTGTGCAGCAGGCCGTTTTGCTTTGTCGAGATAGGATACGTTTTTGAAGTTGTGTCAGATTTGCCTAAGTTTCCAAATGTGCACGTGGTGGTGTGACTACTAGAAAACAAGACCACTTGTCAGCGACAAGGCTACATTGGTGGAGAGGGGAGTGATCCAGGACGACGCCAGCAGGACTCCAAAGGTCACTCTATCCTGCAGCGCGGCCGAAAAACACAAAACACAAACCCTGGGATTCATGTTTTCTAAAAATATTTTTAATAAAACAATAATCAGTTCATATGCTACATGTTGTATTGGCATTTTGGGTACGGCTTTGCTCTCTCCGCACCCTTTTTACATGAACGGCTTGTAAGCAACAAAAACAGTGTCAACAAAAGCGTTTTCTCCAACGTTTTCACTCCTGTTTTCAGCCCGCACAAATGCACCAGTTTTATCAGATGGAAAAAAGTAGTGAAAGCGTTAGTGAAACGCAAACGCAAAAAGCAAGTTGCATCAAACTGAAATAGAACTGAAAAAAAAACAGAAAGCAAAACAAACTTAACAATCAGTTAACAATCAGTCAACATGGTCATTCATTGCACAAAAACATGTTCTACACTTTGTTCACAGTCATTCCAGGGAATTGCAGCTCATTATATAAAGGTTGTCCATTCCAGGGATCAGTGCTTTCAGAGTTAATTTGCAGTGTCTGGTTTGCAGAGCACAGGTCAATTTGAACCATTTCCACAGAGAATGAGAACAGGTGCACCAACACCAAATTCCTTTGGAGAGAACTCATTTTCTACTCAACACTGCTTTTGAGTAGAGTGGGGTGCTTGTGCTTCAGGGGCACATTGGGGGTGCTTGGGGTGGGACAACTACATAGGCACCTCCTGCACAAAGTGGGGGATGCCTTTCTGGTGCCTGGATCCTTAACCTGGCATGGTTTGTATGAAGCTTGGTGTATGTTAGGGATGCCTGAAGTGGGCAGGTCATGTGGTGGGGCATGTGGTGCCTGGGTGGGTTGGGTGGTACTGGTCAGACATGCCTGCTGTGTAACACATTGTGAGTGCCCAGGATGGACAGCTTTGGTGCTGCCTCTAGTGGCTGGATTGGGTAGGACTTTGCATGTTTGTTCTGTTTATGTGAAGGCTGGGGCCTATTATGGATGCTTGGAGTGGGCAAACTGGGAAATTCCTGTGATGTTTGAGGTGGAGGTGGGTTGGTTGGCACTGACACCAGGGCCTACACGGCCTGGGTTGTTTTCGCCAGGATGGTGTGTACATGGTTGTTTGGACTGGTTGGGTGCTACCTGTCTGGTGCCCAGGTGGGTGGGTGGCATGAGTGGAAATTTTGAAGGCATACCCAGCCCATGTTCCCTTCCTTTACATTTCCTGCCAATGAGAACAGCCCCTCGCATCCATGGTGCTAAGGTGAGTGGCAGTTGTGAAAGCATACCCAATCTAACTTACGTTTCCTGGAGAACGGCCCCTTGCATCCAATGAGATTCCAAGATTCTGGTCAGGTGGTCAAAACCCAAATGAAAAGGAAGCTTGATCCTGGAGTCCCATTCTGAATTCTGGTTGGAAATACATTAATTTCCGCATTGTGCGAAAGACTGCACGATTAAAACAACAATCGTGGGGTCGCAGGGGCCTAAGATCCTTCTGCGCGGTGAGACGGCATTGCGCATGTGCGGTTTCTACCACCGGAAGTGAATGTCGAATTCGCCAGGGTACAGGAAACCAGTCAGAAGTGGTCTGTGCATCTTAATATCCAAGAGGCCAGAGCCAACAGAAGCTTTATAGTGGTCTATTGGAGCTTTTAGGTACATACTCAGCTATTGGCATCTTGGGGTACACCCTCCTCCCAGCCTAGATGTGTTTAGGGTACGTGCATGTGGATTTTAGGCACGGTCACTGACGTGCGGTATGAGGTGAAGTGAAGGACAGATTGGGCCCTGGACAGAAGTGGGGACTGGGGACTCGGGTGGGGAGTGACAACAGAAATGGAATGTTTGATCAAACATACAACAGAGAGTTTGAAACTGAAAGACTGGCACAACATGAAGATCTGTTCACGCTTCATACTTGCTTGAACGCCTGCGAAAGAACGCCGACTGACTGAACGAATAAACGTCGCGTTTTTGATTTTTTGTCGCAATTATTTCCTTGCGATTTTTGGCGCCCCCCAAAAATAAAAAAATAGTTGAAAAGGAAAACAGAAAGCAAAGACAACTCGAAAAGCGCGAAAAGGACCACACACAGCCTTCACGAGCGAGAAAACAAAACGAACAATCGGGTGAGAAAGCAACAAGTGCAACTGGACGCTGTATTCCACAGGCACACTCACATGCATGACGCCAACACTGCTGCGAATTTTTCAATTGGGGGGGGGGTGGCCTTGACGAGCTTCAAACCTCGGACTAAATTCGATTGCGAGCTTTTTTCTGCTAAAACAGGCAGCGGTCCTTCCAAAATACATGTACTCACGCCCTAATGCATTCACATTCGTGAGTACATGTGGTCTGGAATTTGCTTTTTCTGTTTGAATAATTTTTGAAATTTTTGGTCCAGATTCGGGACTTCCAGATGGAACATCAAATGTTGACACTTGCCAGCAGAAAACAACATTTTGATTTTATTTTGCCCCATTGCCAGTGTAAGCAGGTGAAGTCAACAAAAAGCATATTGACATAAACTTTGATACCCCCTGCAAAACATGTCTCTTTATCTTTTTGAGAGAGGTGAGAAAAGCGTTTTTCTGTTGATTCTCAATGGAGAACGCATGCCAGTTGTGCCGCACAAATCTCCATCAGGGGAAACGCTTTTTCAGATCATGGGGTTGAGAGCATTGCAATGGCGGATTCAAGACGAGTTCCCCAGGGCAAACGCGACTTTTTGACAAGTTATTCGTGCTTCCTGTAAACAAAAAGGGAATAATTTGCAGGCAAATCCTTTGATGTCGCTTGCATCCAGTGTGACCACATGCACTCCCATTCACGACAGCACGTTCCATCTGCTTGCATTTGTGCCTGCGCGTCCAATGTGGATTGGGCCTCTGTTTCCCCTAATCCTGGATCCGCATCCGGATTGACAGAGTTCCATTGTTTTTTAAGACCGGCTCAGCTTTTTCTTTCATCAGACACTGATGCTATTTGGCAGCGCAATAGTGATCTTGTTTGGTATGAGACACATAGAATTACTCAGGGGCAACAATTTCCATTCTCTCATCAAAGACAATGAATATTTGGGCCCAATCCACACAGGACGCGGGACGCCACGCGCAATGCGACGCAAGCAAATGGGACCTGTTGATGTGAATGGGGGTGTCCACACTGCACACAAGCAACATCAAAGAAAAAGTGTTCCAATTTGCGCACGCGCGTGGCATCCGGTGTCCTGTGTGGATTGGGCCTTGCTTTGAAACAGAGACTGATTCTGGTCGGCCATTTGTCAGAAAAGAAATTCCTGAAGTTTGCGTTTTGTGCAAAACAGGTGTCAGGGCATCAAAACAGGTCTATCTTTGGTTAGAAGTGTACAAGCGGGGGGGTGCATCCTGGACCTGAACAATACTGCATCCGTAACTGTGGTTACAGCCTTGTCAACCAATCAACAAACAAATAAGCAAACAAAAATGAACGCAGCCTCAACATTCAACATGCAGTTGCTATGACAACTTGGGTTTCCATGGTTTTTCATCAAATGTACATATCACTTCAGAGTAACTGCATTTTACACTTAGTTCCCATTTAAAATATCCACTTTTGTATCATAAATGATATCTGCTCTCTGATTGGTAGTTTTCTAGTCACGTGACAGCGAAGCGAGAACTGTTGCCTTTCAAGGACCAATCAAAATCACTCCATTTTTGAGCTACCCCCAATCTGTGCTTGTTGTATAGCAGTTTGTTTTTGCTTCAAACAGCAAATGCATCTTTTGTATATAAATTTCACAAACATTTTCTTCAAGTATATCCTTTTGGAACAAAAACTTAATTCTTTGAATTTACCTCGTTTTCTGAACTGATATCTCCAATGCAGACGTTTTTTACTCCAAAAAATTCAGAATCAGAACCAAAACATTTTAATTTCTTTTCATACAGAATGAGTGGCCAATGTTTCTGCTTTGTTTTATGGAGAACAAGGTCAGTTTAGAGAAAACGTTCAGGTGTCAGAATGCGTGCTGATTTGCTGAGAAATGCATTGTGCGTTCAGCGGATTGCAACATTGTGGGGCTGAGCGTCCTGGTGCGTCCCGGTGCGTCATCGGTGCGTCATTGGTGCACACGTCCATATCGTATGTCTGTGACCAGGTCGTCCTAAACAATGGCGACAGACATGTGCAAGTGGGCCCCATTCACTTTATCCGAGCATTCTGAATCCACAAGAGGAATTTGCCCAAAAAGGAACTTGAAAACTCAAGTTTCATCTCTCCCATGTTGTATATACATTGGTTTGTTGGGTACCTTTGCACTTGATTTGTTTGGATGGTTATGCGTCTTGTTAGTCAATGGTGCGTCACTGACCTGTCAACCAGAACGCGTATTGACGCTCAGACCAATCAACAACAGAGGAAACGGGTCTTTTCCGAACAGTTCAGGTGTTTTGCGCTGTTTGGCTCGTTCCTGCGTCCTCTACCCATTTGGCCATGGTAGCACGCGTGCCTTTTTGGAATGCTTGCAGCGACGCACAACGAGGACGTACCAGTGCCGCAAAGCCCGCGAAAATACCTACCACGACACCGACCAACATGTGACGTCAACCCGACGTCATCAACAACTGTGACGTCATCAAGAAACGTTTGGCTTCACGGAAAACAATAGGGGGTTGCTTCACTTTGGGGAGAGGGGGTTTAGAAAATGCAGAGTTGCAGCCAAGATAGAGAAAGATCACTTCAAGTGATGCAGAATGACCAGAGCTGTCGCGTTTCAAATGGAACTTTCCAGGGGAGGACGAGAATGACCTGTGACCTATGACCTACTTTTACCTGAAGGAAGGGGAATGGGGACACCCAGGCTTTGCTCCTAGAAAGGCAACAGTTCAGAATTACAAATTCTAGAGGCTAAAATTCCACTAGGTTCTTCTTCTGTCTCCCTGTGTACAGTAAATGCTAGGTTAGTCCTAAATCCATGTGACACAGTAACGTTCGAATAATCCACAGCGCAAGTAAACGTGCCACGAACCCCAGTCTAGTCCATGGAGCGCGGGCGACACTTAAGATGGCAGCACCTCCAGTGTGAACTGATGACGTAGCAGAGGATGACGTCACAGACGATGAAAATGACGTAGATGATGACGATGAGGAATTCCCTCCGTTTTCATTGGAGGAAATTGAGGATGAAGCGGCAAAAATGTGACTGGACGAAGGCGAATGTAACAAGGTTTGTGATTGGTTGTCGTCTACTACAGAGGGTCGTGACGCAGCAGAGGAAGAGTTTTCTGGTTGGCGCACGCAGCGCGCATGCTCATTGGGCTCTGTGCACCGGAAGTAACATGGCCGCGACCTGTCAGCAGGAGAGGTGCCGAGGAGGGAGGCCAGCCCCTCGGCGTAGGTGTGAACGGTCTTGGCTGCAAAGAGAAGAAAGTAAAACAGACTGAAACACCACTGAAGAACAGAAATCTCCTGAAATGGGCCTTTGGACAGTGGCAGTGATTCTTGTCAAACTAGGTCAAAAGGAAACTGTATCTTTTCTGGGAGTGCTTGTGCCAAGGCCACTGGTGTGGAGCTAGCGGTTGACCTTGAAGTGATCGAAATGAGCAACCCACTTGAGCACAGGAAGTCGTAGTCTCCCGCTTTTCCACTAGCGTGCCTCTCACTGGTCCAACAGTTTTCCCCTGACCCTACCCAGTGTTCCAATCAACACTTGACCCACCGGTGTAATGGTAGCGCACGACCCACCCACTGTGGAAGTGCGTGATCGGTTTGCATTCATACCTACGCAAAACAAAGAGCTAAAAACTGCCTAAACTGCCTTTCTTCAGGAAGCGGCGTGTAGCGAACGCTTGACCCACCGGTGTAGAGAAAACACAAAACCCACCTGTGCTTAAGAAGCTGGTTTCCCCTGTATATTGACCGTCCAACTGTGGCATGAAGTAGAGACACTTCCCACACATTTTCAGTGTAATGGTAACACATGACCCCACCCACCCGGTGTGCCGAGTAACACCAAACCCACCTGTGCATAAGAAGCTGGGTTCACCTGCATACTGGCCATCGAGCTGCGGCAGGAAGTAGGGACACTTCATACACACTACTGGTGTAATGGTAACGCATGACCCCACCCCCACCCGGTGTGGAAGTAACACCTGACCCACCTGTGCATAAGAAGCTGGGTTCGCCTGCATACTGGCCATCGAGCTGCGGCAGGAAGTAGGGACACTTCTTGGCCACGTTATCACAGAAGCTCAGCAGATAGTCGGTGTAGTTGCAGGGATGCAGGGGCTCTCCCAGCCAGTAGAAGGGCATTGTCATCCCGCACAGCCAGTCCCGGTATGCATCCTGCAAGGACAAAACAGACAAGGACCAGTCAGATAGACCCAGTTGTGGTTTGGGGTTGGTTGACCAGGATTTGCTATGAGCATGAACTCGCACCCAGTGTCAGCGTGCATCCTGCAAGAACAAAACAGACAATTCCAAAGTTATCTCAGACAGTGCAATGTGCTGGCACAGCCTATTTCGGGGCAAATCTGGTCAGAACGCACTGGTTTCCTTTTTGACAGTCCCTGTTTGCCTCATGCAATGAGAGTCGAGACAAACAGGATTTGGACGTGTGCTTCTGTTGTGGTGAAAGGATCACACCAGGATTTCCTATTGAGCTGGGACTCGGAAAAAAAAAACACGAAACAAGAAAAATGTCCCCTCCCACCAAAAGTGTTTAGGTGTGCATCTTGCCAGCACATATTATGCAAATCTCAAAATATATTGAGCTTATATTGAACTCATGGTTGTGTTGTGGCGAGGGAGACACCCTGATTGAGCCAGGAATTGTAGAAATATGCCGCCTCCCAAAGAAACAGTGTCAATGTACATCCTGCAAACACAGTCTTTTGGCATTGTTTTGGACATTAGTGCCGTGTTTCTGAAAATGAAAAAAAGCCAATTCGAACAACACCTAGCAAGTTTTCGTGCTGTACAAATTTCCACACAGCGTAGACACAACCCGCACACTTCTTCAGCCTTCTTGTATATCATGCTCACGTCCATTGGCTGCGAAGCGGCATCTCAGAACTTGTCCCCGGGGCGTGCGATTGACGGTCCAGGAACATGTCGGGTTCACGACTGTGTACTGTACGGAGAATAATGCCTGCAGTGCGGCCA
>JAAUYG010057664.1_pt1 | contig 10618 bp, 8 predicted proteins | sample 7278091 | NCBI WGS metagenome assembly JAAUYG01 (sample SAMN14350201, study PRJNA611818) | marine sediment metagenome | isolation source: surface marine sediment (0.6m) | place: French Polynesia: Moorea | collected 2018-08
AAAATTTACTTCTTAACTCATCCATTGTTGATGGTAGTTTAATTAATGAAGACCAAAGTACCCTTGGTAGAACTTGTAGCCCGTTAGATGATTTTACAACTGTGTGCATGAAAAATTTTGTCTTTCATGTAGAAGTAATTTTCTGAATATATCGCTTTCAGGCTGCAAGAAAAACATGTGAAAGAGAAACAATGTGAGCACCAGAAAAACATAATTGAGCTGCAGGAGAAGTTGAAGAAAAATCAAATCCAGGTATTCATCTTGAAAACTGTCAAATACTTTATATTAGTGGGTCTTAGTGTTGGATAAGAAAAAGCTGCTGAGGTTTTGATAAGCTACAGTAAAGTTAAACACTTTTACTTATATTGATTGAAGGCATTAAAAAAAAATGTTGGAAAATATCTGGTGGTGGTCGCTATCCTCTTCACTGAAATTAATATTAATACATTTTAACATATTTGCTAGTACTTTGATCAGTTCTTCATCCTTTTGGAGGCGTAATTTAGTTTCAAAGCAAGCTGTCAAATTATAAGTTTATAACCCAGATGCTGTCTGTGAAAGAGAAGGTGGAGGAACTCAACAAGCAGTGGAAAAATGCTTCGGAGATGAAGCAGCCACGGGACATCACCACCGAATTTCTGGTCAGGAGCAGACTAAGGGATCTCAATGCCTCCTGCAAGGTAATACAATGTAATGCATTTGAAGTAATATTTTCATTGAAAAAAAAACATTTTGTAGGTTCGTTGTAACATCTTAAGATAGATGCATCTACAATACACTGATATCTGAAGCATAAGAATAGTGTGTAGTAATAGTTCGTCTTTAGATCTACCCTAATAGCTAGTTTTCATAAATTGTCTGCACAGGTATTTTATTGTTCACCTTGGAAGTTTATAAAGGAAATGTGTCCTTTAGTGTAAACATTGTGACAGTATCTTTGTGCAGACAGAGTTATAGCCTGGTTATAATCAAGGCCAATATCTGGGTACCTTTCCAGGAGTTCGATCAACTTGTTGCACAGCAAAAGGAGATTGAAGAAAAGCTACATGAACTGGAGGCTACACCCCCAAGGTAAGGTCGCTTGGTATGTGTGTAAACAGATAGAAACGAAGTATAATTGCATAAATATACAGAAGCAAACAGTGTATTGAAAGGTGCGTTATACCGGTAAACACAGGTTATATCACAAGATTATTGTGTGCACTTTCCTAGGATGGATTAGCAGAGATGCACCACAGTCCACCTTTCACTTTCTAATTTTATATCTACTGTCATCAGCATAGTATATGGTATTGTGAGAAGCCTAGTACAGACACATCCTCACACAAGTACCGGTATATATCCAACTCCTCATATACTGTGTTCCAGTGATGTTTACCTCTCCTCGCGAGATCGTCAGATCCTGGACTGGCACTTTGCCAATCTGGAATTTGCCAACGCCACTCCACTGACCACCCTGTCGCTGAAACACTGGGATCAGGACGATGACTTTGAGTTCACTGGAAGTCATCTCACAGGTAGAGCTACCACTCACTACATCATAAAGCCAAGTTCTGGGGAAGTTTCTTAAAAAATCTTGAGTCCCCTAGCGATCTTAAGCATAATAGAAGCTACAGAGATGAGTGAACTTTAGCCCATTTCTAGGCTCAGATTTTTCAAGCAACTGACCCCTGGCTGGCAACACAAGGGGTGCTCTTTCACTTTACAGCTAGCATCACTGATGCTCCTTGAACTATTAGAGCACAAATTATATTCGAACACTTAACTTTAAGCGACAGCACAGCTGGTAATTACTAAGATTCATAGATTTTCCAGTAGCTGCAGAGTTACTTCTTTTGTGAATTGCTGTTTTGTGAAAGAACTGAATTCCCACTTCATGCTTGTTGGCCAGGGGCTATCTACATTGTCAGTGTGTAAATCCTGTTATGATATTACTATATAGACAAAATGCATGCATCAACAGAGATACCAAATAATGTGTGTGCATGCTCTTTCCAGTGCGGAATGGTTACTCATGTGTACCGGTTGCACTTTCGGAGGGTTTGGATATCAAGTTGAATACTGCTGCCAAGCAAGTCAGATACTCAAACACAGGTAAAGAAATCAGTGATTGTCCGAGACCAGGTGCACCTTTGGCCTTGAAGGACCCCAAAAGCCACTCCTATTTCAGAACCGTATATCTCAGAAATGAGATGAGTTAGGGCATATGTTACTATTGACCATAAATAGGACATTATATGGGGAGTCCAGCTGCAAAATAAAGTTAGCAACTTCAGTGACTTGTACCTCACATTTTTTAGCCATGTACTCAGAGAACATGGGCAGAAATATCAGGCACAAGTCACTGATATAGACCAGGATGGACTAAAGTGCTAAATATAGAATTAGAACAAGACATCCTGAAGGCATAATGTTAGCAAGAAAGATAGTAACACATATTAAGTGCTTGTCCCCCTCTCACCCCCCCCCCTCCCCACCTACACCGCCAAGACATGTGACGTCGAACAAGGTACAGGTTATCATACATTACCCCTAAACCTACCTAAAATTCAAAGAAACTTATCAACTTTTGTACCTTGAAGCACATCGAAGGAAGTGTGGGGACATTTCATAGTGTTTAGAAATTTAATTTATACCTCAGAAGCCACTGCTGTGACATGGACAAAGGCACGAAAACAGAATTTATGGGAACCTTTTTTGTCTTACATGTGTTGCATGTCTTAGGTCATTCAAATTGTTCCGTGTACATCATGTACATCTATGTAATCATCTTGTAACTTGAAAGCATGACCAAATGCTTTGCTATGTATTCCATCACTGGTAAATACTAGCTGATCACCAGTGCCCGTGGGCCTCTTGTATTTAAATTTGTAGTGGATTAAATCCAGTCAGTGTCTTCTTTTTCTGCTTACACGTCAATAACTTGGGTCTGAAGCATAAACTTTATCAAGTGCATACTCGAGATGTTCAAAGACATTCTATACATATTTTAGGAGTTGAAGTGACGACGTCTAATCCTCGGACTGGAGCCAATCCGATGACAATCAAGGCCGATGCTTGCCTCGTCACACTACCATTGGGTGTGCTGAAGGAGTGTGTACGTGGGACAGGAATCAACAGTGTGCAGTTCGTGCCACAGCTCCCAGAGTGGAAGTCCCACACCATACAGCGCTTGGGATTTGGGAACCTGAATAAGGTAGACCTTATAGTAGACCTTATACTGACTGCCTGGTCACACATTATCAAGTATAAGCCATGCTTTGCCAGTTGGACCAAATCCCACCCCTGGAGAAATATGCTATGCCGTTTCTTCGATTTCGGGATATCTCCCTACCATGGAGCTAGTACAATGTGTTCCATATAATGACTGGTTTTGAAGCCCCTTTAGTCTTAAACCTTTTAACAACCTGAGAGCTCTGCTTTTTCTTGAGGTGAGTGCCAGCAAAGACAATGTGTGGTAGCTCTGTTATCACCTTTAGAAAACATACCCAAATGTTTAGATGTGTACCAAAACAATCCCAGGAAGAATCAAATATAGCAGCAGGTGAAATATTTCGTTTCCAGGTGGTCCTGTGTTTTGACCGAGTGTTCTGGGATCCCAATGCCAACCTGTTCGGCCATGTTGGGAGCACCACAGCTAGCCGGGGGGAGCTCTTCTTGTTCTGGAACCTGTACAAAGCCCCAGTTCTACTTGCCTTGGTGGCTGGGGAGGCAGCGGCAATCATGGAAAACGTCAGTGATGATGTTATCATTGGACGCTCCATCGCTGTACTGAAGGGGATTTTTGGCAACACTGCAGTACCTCAGGTATGTGAAACTCCTCAGAATGCTCAACTGACACAAAAGATTTTGTATCAGATCAGTGCAGTGCAATGTATTTAAACATATTAGTACAATGTCATACACCTTTTTTCTTAAAAAGTGACATGCAAAGGATCCAGTCATATCATATGATCAGTTTCTCTGACAAATAAAGCTTATAGTATATAGTCAAATAGTTTTATCATTTATGCACCATTGAGTCCATTATGTAATTGGGGTTCAAGCAAAAGAAACCACTGGGAAACCCCTGTTGTCCAACTGTAACAGTCTCACTGGGATTTAATGAATACACATTGTTTTCCCTGTTGACAGCCCAAGGAAGCCGTTGTGACAAGATGGCGGGCAGATCCCTGGTCGCGAGGCTCCTACACCTACGTTGCTGCTGGATCATCAGGCAAGTTGTGGCACAGGTTTCCAAGTGCTAAATACTGGCAAAGAAAAATTGGAACCATTGGATTTTCTCTTGATTGGCTTGATGCAATAACAAATACATGTTTGCTATCACTGTCCAGTTGTATTGGCTGTTTTGATTTGTATTTTAAGGTACACATGGCCAATTGCAAGTTGACAATAATTACACAGCTGTCTACAAACTGATTGTTAATCTAATCCTCTCAGGTTGTATTTTACTCATAGTATGCGTACCGGTAATGTTATATTTTTTTCCATATCTAGGTAATGACTATGACATTCTGGGCAGTCCAGTATCGGCCAACCCAACACCTCCCGGAGTGCCTCCACAACCTCAGAATCTGCCACGGCTATTCTTTGCTGGGGAACACACAATTCGAAACTACCCAGCCACCGTACATGGTGCTTTTCTCAGCGGGTTACGAGAAGCTGGAAGAATAGCAGATCAGTTTCTCGGGGCTCCATATGCTATTCCAACACGTCCCACACAGCCCCCAGCTTCGGCCCCCATACCCTCCAACGTACCAGTTCCAACCACCACAACTGTGCAGACAACATCCTGAGAACCTGATATGTACCCACCAAAGGACTAGACCTTGTCAAATCGCTAATTTGAACAATCACACCAGTCTCTGCAGTGCATCTGGATGTTTTTGGCATCGGTTATGTTTGCATGGTCAAGACTTTAGATAAAATAATAAAGTCATGTAAAATGTGAATAAACACATACGGGTGGATAATTGGATGCCTGACAATAGCACATGTTGACAGGCTGTGTGCCTTGAACAGTTGTGCAATCTGAAGGACAAACCTCCCTGGAAATCTTAGCCTCTGCTACAAGCTAAAAGATGCTCTAAAAGCAGATTCCTTGACAGATGTACAATCTACAGAAAGGGCATGCCGTGTACTACAGAAGTACAGTGACTATATTGCAGCATTGAAGAGTTATTCTTGTCGGGTCCTGCATATGCCCTAGAGCGTTGTTCTGCTGTGTTGTGTATTGTAGGACAGTAGGTGTACAACTGTGGTATGGATATTCTCCATTATACCTATTATCATAACAGAGGTGTATGTAGTCATGAATTAATAGAGACAGACAGAGGAATGTGTCGAGTTATGGGCTGTACATCTTTATAAACAATCTTTGTTGTGTTCTTTGTTTACTAAAATTTGAACGGAGATACTTCTGAAATAAGAACACAGGGACAGATGAAAGTATGACAGTAGTAAGTCACACAGTGTTCTGTCCTTGTGTAGCTCCTATACAACCATAGTGCTACATCTGTGTGTATAAAACTTTGAGGCAGCTGCATTCGATGATAAATAAATACATTGTGAAATAATGGAATAGGACGTTCGTAATTAATACATCCCCGAAAACCACACACCAACAAAAAGCATTGATCAACTTTTCATATAAAGCAACAAAATCACAGAATACTGAATGGTTCGAATGTACAAGATACACAACTTTATTGGAATGGCACTTCATAATGTTCCTCCAGTTACACAGCGACTATGCAGAATATAAAGTATTGCCTTAAACAAATTGGAGACTACATGCAACCTATGCATGCATCCTATAAGAGCCTGTAAAATTACTAAAGAATTGAAACTATTTTTTGTGCAAGTGCAGTTTGTGAGAATTTATCATCATGTGTTTATACAAAATATTGGCGAAAGAGTTATGATCATGCCACTGTTCGAAAGGTTTGAATTTTAACTACGCTGGGACACCTTACCTTCCTTGTCATGTAGATACTACTTACATTAACTTAATGCAATGTAGGATACATTTTATGGCAAAAACTACAAGATTAGAACAAATCGATCTCCATTGTACAATGTACCACTAGGATCCCATACATGTACATGTAATACCAAATTTTTGACTGCTTGAAAAAATATATACCGTATAGAATGATCTTGATACAACGCCCAGTATGTATTATCCACAACGGTCAACATGGAAATATTTCTCTCAACATGGAAATCTTTCCTGCGATATTGTCTTGCATTTAATTCATATATGGTAAAGCCCATTACATGTATAGATATCTTGTATCGTAATAAGTCCTAATAACATCTAGGTACAAATGAGACTGCTATGAGATGCACATACTTTTTGTGTGAAGCAATAACTACCAAGGATTCTAAGTTTAATTCATAGCCTTTACACTCACACATTCTCTGGTTTACACACATAAATACACATTTTTGTTTTAAACATTCAGACTCTCACAATTTCACGCTAAATGCCAGGCTAGAATGAATTTTCTCAATGAAAACAGGGCGACCTGCCCTGCTAAGCTCAAAAACATACCAGTATGTAGGTGATAAAAGTTTTCGCAAAGTTGTACGTGAAAATGTGCACACTATACAGCAGCATGTTATATGCTGACAGCCAGGGCTTCCAACACAGAAGATATCCATTACGCAGTGACTCATGTTTCAAGCAGGCAACAAGCACAGTCTGGTGGTACTGCTGCGAGATCAATCCTCTCCAGCAGGTATGGCGTCTTGTAACCGTTTCAGAAATTTCAGTCTGATTTCTGTGATATTGTCTCCTTTCAACTGATCCTGGACAAACCACACGTTGACTTCCATCTGAACCTGGAGATTGACAGCGTAGATGAATATTAAAATACAATGCATTAAAATATATACCAACAACTAAAATAATACAGAAGCATCAATGAAGTGTTATCCCCAAATCTGTATTAAGGGTAACTTAACACTAATATGAAGGAACAACAAACCTTCACACAACTATATCACACCACATAGGATGTTTACCATTGGTTTGATATTGCCAACACACTTCCTGGAAAATACTACATATTTTACCCCCAAAAAGCAGTTGCCAGAATGAGGATTGTGAAGACATACCATTACAGATAGATAGTTTATTCACACTATAGATATGAAAGTACATAGTTTATTCACCTATTTCAGTCATGACACAAGTATGTTAACATCGAGATGGTTAATTTAATATGAAAGTGTCTGTCATCCGGATAGCTCTAGTGGCTAACGAGCTGGATGCCTTCATAGAAAAGTACAATTAATACAGCTCATATACATGTGTATACATCAAGATATTTTTAACATTTGAAACTAGTTACACAATTTAGCTGTAAATATTACCATTTCTAATGCTCCCCGCAGAACTCCACACAGTATGTTTGAGTAATTAAGGTTGCTGTGTCCCTCCGGCAGTTCTACGAATTCTGTCAGTGGGTTTGATTCCAGAAGAAGAGAAAACTCGTCCCCCGCTGGACTCCAGTTTGTCACAACAGGGGAAGTGCCAAGGAACATTTTAAAGCCACCCTGCAACAGTAAAAACTTATAAAGGTTAAATATGTGTATTAGACATGTTAGAGGTTTAACTAACTGCGACCATCATGTATGGAATGGACATCGGAAGGTGAACGATAGAAGCAGATGTGTTTGAATCTTTTCAATATCTTTCTAGCTTCCTATGCCAAGCATTACTGACAGGCCTTCGAGACACTTCATGCACCCTGAAATCCTTCCAACAATATGCCTCTGCATTTACGAAGATGCACATGCACATGTTTTAATACCGCTACACATTGTAATGCATTTACCTTAGCAATAACATCTGCAGTTTCACGGAAGTCCTGACATCTGCCCGTGTTGGACCTTGCCAGGAAATCTTCCACTAGACGAATCCCAATATTGTACCCACTGGATACAACAAATATGAAACAGAAATGGCACTTGAAGCTCAATATTTAGTCATAAAATAATATTCAGTCATAATTAAAACCTTTGGTGTTTACTCTTCCTTCTTGTAAATATCACTTTTATCTTTATGCATATATGACATGGATACAGCAGATTAGTACATAACATTTACTCAACCTAAACATACACAGAGATTTGCATCATATATAGAGCTACTCACATTTTGTCTAGCTGCTTGTTAACTTCTTCATCATTCTCAAAATCTTTGATAAGCTGTGCCACAAGTGAACCATATGTGAGTGTGAACAGTTCACCACTCTGAAACAGAAATTCATAATTTGCCATGCAGTTGTCCATTATATACTGCTATACACGCTGAACTGGAACACATTTTACACAAACTATAGGTATATGGTTACATAACTTTTACTGCCAATAAAATTTGAGTACGTAGCTAGAAGTAATAGTAAATAATTTTGTAACATAATTGACTGTCAGATGTTTCAAAATATTTAAAATTGCACTACAATTTTATACCAATTTGCAACATAGTACATGTACTACGAAAGTAACAATATATCTTTATGGATTGCTATTATTACCTGTCGATAAACAAGTGCATAAAACAGTCATAGAACGCCTGAATGAGTTATGTATTAGAATCTTTGTAAATTTTCAGTAATTAGTCCAAATAAGTACACTTTTCAAGTCCTTTTCAACTACCTGACAGACTGTGAATGTTCTCAAACTGGTTCAGCAATAAATATAATCAATCTAACAATACTTTGACATACAGTCTATATGGTTTAATATACTGGAGTTACATGTCTTACAGGACACAAATGTATGGCAGAGGTGATGCAGATATAATTTTCTGAAGCAGTTTTACTACGATGAACAACAGGATCTACATTTCAGAGTACCAGTCAGTCGTTCCTGTTGTTCATCAGAGTTCAGCCATGAATGCTATATGAAGTTTATTATAATAAACATTCATTACACCAGTTTTATACTGTTGCTATGTGCAATGAGGTATTGCATCATTAAGAGACTATAAGCACGCATATCATGCATATGCAATCTAATTTTCACTTGGAGTTTGCAGACACAGACCAATAGCATATACAGCATACAAGGCTACAAAAAATCAAACATTACTCCCTCTAGACAATTGCATATTCAACGCATGTATTTAGTTTTACATCTAAAATTTATTGTTGGCTTTCTTTCTTTTTTTATTAAAAGCAAGCAAAGTGGGTAGGCAGAGCATCCCCCCTGCAAGACAAGTTCGTTGACACTTTTTAACGGAACCAACTTCTTGCCACATCCATCAGAAAATAGCATACTAGTAGGGTCCAGTAAAATGGGTCTGCTTTTTGGCCGGTGTGATAATTTTTGGCTATTGCTTTTACTATTGCTTTTTGGCAGGCTTAAATGAAAAGGCTGGGATCACTGGAAGCTACTGCCCCATTATTCAGACAAGACCAACACCCCCCACCCCCCTTTACCTTAGGGATCAAACCTTTACATCGAACTCGGAACGGGATGGCTATGCACTCTGCTGTGAGTATGATGTTAACTGGTTACTATTACAGTTATCCTATGTAGTAAGCCTCCGCCAGTGGGTGCAGTGTACAGTTAATCCGCCCCACAGATATCCCGCCCTCAATATTTTAAAGATGACCTGCCCTCAGTCTATGTGAATCTTGGCCACAATAACTGCATTCTGATTCTTCATAAAAGTGATAAAATATGGCTTGATATAAAAAAAAATATTTGAAATAAATGTTGAAACTAGATTCCCTGATTAATACTGAAACAAAACGTTATCGTTGTCAGACTAGCAAACTTTTGCTAAGGAGAGATGCCAACATGGCTCATAAAAAATAGAACATTTCCCACAGAAATTGTCAAGTGGAGTTTCATCTATTTAGGCCAAATTTTATTTCATTGCAACTTAAGGTTTACAAATGTTTTTCAATATTCACCTAAGTGTAGCAAAAACCCTTCCATAACTTTCTCAGAAAGCAGGTAACTTTGGGGCGGGTCGTTTTAAAATGTTGAGGGCGGGTCATCTGTGGGGCGGGTTCTTGTATTCGTGGATACCCGGGGTAGATACACTGGGTACGTTAACTGATTAGTGTCCCGGATGCAGTGTACCTACGCTAGACCACTGTTGACATGTATACATGTAAACATTGATCAGCTGATATAGCGTCTGTAGTACTATTACCTGATTACTAGATCTACTAATATCACTGAATATGTATACATTCAGCAGTCATTGGGCGATATTAAAGAGTTTCAATATAAACCTCCTGGCAAATCACACTGTTCTTTTTAAATTCTTCACATACAACTTTCCTGGGATCCGCAGCACGTGTACTTTGTCGAGACATTATTTCAATATTTCAGAATTATTGAGCTTATCGATATTGTTTCACTTATTGCTTGGATTAAATAACATTACTCCATACTGCTGGCAATTTATGTAACACAAATTATTATTGGTAGATAGAGCTAGTTTTCTATGGTTGCACTTTAGACTCAAACGATTATTTATTTATTTATTTATTTATTTATTTATTTATTTATTTATGTATTTATTTATTTATTTATTTATTTATTTATTTATTATTTATTTCTGTCTCTGTGTCTCTCTCTGTCTCTCTCT
>JAAUYG010087421.1_pt1 | contig 10618 bp, 9 predicted proteins | sample 7278091 | NCBI WGS metagenome assembly JAAUYG01 (sample SAMN14350201, study PRJNA611818) | marine sediment metagenome | isolation source: surface marine sediment (0.6m) | place: French Polynesia: Moorea | collected 2018-08
ATAGAGAGAGAGAGAGAGAGAGAGAGAGAGAGAGAGAGAGAGAGAGGACTACAATGCAACCGTGGATCTCACTAAATACTACATGAACACCTGTAAAACACTCATCCTTGATAAGGTGAGTAGCACTTTTTCTCCTGTATTGACTCATGTTCACAAAAGAGAAAAAAATGTACGTTCTTAATTAGAAATGCATACACGTATATTAATATGAACATACCCGTAAGATCTAGTATGCATCTTGCATAGCTTGATGTCTGTTTCTGTCAAATGATTGGTAATCATTGTCAGCAAACACAAATAGGGACAAATCTCTGCTTTTCTTCAAGACTTCGAAGAGTTTCTTCATAGAGTTCCTTGTACATGTGGCAGAAGATCTTGGTCACCCAGCACCAGTGTTCCTGTGCACCCATTGAATTTCAGATATTCTGCAAATTCGCTTGTCGTGCAGATGTAGATACTCTTTTCCTTACCATACAATTTATAGAGGGAGGCGCCTGTATAACTCTTCCCACTACCCGCCGGACCAATTATGTAGTTCACCTTGGGTTTGTGCATCAACACCTCAGCCTGCTCTACAGAGAAGGTGATACTAGTATGTTCACCTATGCATCTTTTGAGAGGGGATTCTTTGCAAAGTATTAGCATGGTAACTGCCGCTGCAGTAACATAAACTCTACTCCACCTTCTTACAAATTGGAAAGATGTTCCTGGATCGCTTGAGGTTCACACAGTCTCAGTTTGACTGCATTCCCTATGTAATGTGCTGAGGTCAGATGAAGTAGACGGCAGTCTATCCACAGATTTGACAAGCCATCACCCTCCCCTTTCTGAACAATCTGGTACTTCAGCATGCGACCTGTGGTCATCAAGTAGTCCATCTGTCCATGAAAATTCCCTTCATCAAGACTGTCGACTACCACCCAAAAACGTCAGCCTGCCGGTGTCTGTGACAGTCAGTATGTCACAGATGTGTTCTGGTGGTAGTTCGTCAGCTACAATACCGCCCAGTATGTGGAATCTCCACGTCCTACACACTACTGCACATCCTGGTTCCTTTGTGGCAACTGTGGACAATATATTTTGCATATCATTTTCAGACTGGAACAGATACCTTATTGATTCTTCAACTGGTGTGATTCTCATAGGCTGCGTTTGTCTCAATATGGGACAGGAAGCAACGATATCATCAGTTTGCAGCTCCTTTATGTTGACATATTTCTGCCAGTCTTTCTTATTGTCTGTCCAGTCTAGTCTTTGACAGGAGGAAAAATCCAACTTTGGAATCTCAGTGTCATCAGTGATTCCAGCGACTGTTACTAGTACTGTCAGAGATGCAGATAATGTTTCTGAATCCGCCTGACGAGGATTATTGTACTTATTGCATGTCAGTTGCGATTTTAAGCTTTTTGTTCTTGGCATGGGAGATACTGAAGATCTTTCTTTTTCTCTGTAGCTCTGACTGTGTGGCTTTGAGGCCGCAAAGGTTTCAAAATCTCCTGGGTCCCCAGTGAATCCATTGAGTTATTGGGCCTTTTCAACAGAATAACAGCCCATGATCTCTGTGTGTTTAATAGTAAGTCTAACTGGATCATGTGTATCGTAAAAGGGACACTTTATCATTTCCTGCCAAGTACTGCAAGTGGTCTCTCTTTATAGACTTGAAATAATTGCTGTGTTACATTTTCTATATCATCACCTGTGAGGTATACAATGCCACCACATCCGTGACGAAGAGATGTAAGCAATATAAGTAGATGGTGTATGTTCTTGACATAGATGGGATGTTGCCAGGGATTCATTTCGATATTGAATGAATATTCTCCACAGGTCAGTTCCCTTGATGTGGATGAGCTCTTGTTCAGTGCAACTGTCACCATGTCAATCTTGGTTGGGCAAGCAGGCTGAAATATCAGAAAGTCGTATTCTCAGTTTACTCACATATATTTAATTATTTCTGTGTAAGTGAACGCAACAATCTGTACTGAGCCCAACATAACTATACTTGATCATATGATAGTATTATGAAATTCGTCGATAGAAGGCTCAGAATTCAAGTACTGGTCAGGACTCTAAACGCACAATATCTTGTACACCAAAAAATATGTTCTTGGGAATCTTGTTTCTCAGTATACTTAAAAGAATCTAAATGTAGGATGCTTGGACAACATAAGTACTATATCTATGTTAACACTACACATTGTCACACCTGATATTAGAAGGTTAGTACCTCAGTCATGGCTTCCTGTACCAGTGTGCGGCACTGTTGGCGGACATTTCTGGCCTGCATATTTTTCTTGTGTGCCACGGCAGGGGACACAGAGAAATGGGAGATTCGGATTCCAGGCAGGAAGGCATGCTCTGAGCTGTAGATTCGCTCGCTTCCTAAAATTTCAAATACTTCTTTTATCATCCATGTTCTCCTCTGATGACCCAAACGCCCCCTCGTCTTGAGGGCTACCCTGAATAGGATATGTTTGATCGCTGCGTTATTTATCGATATGCTGCTCTTCGTGTCTTCGTTGTATTCCTCCTTCGTTTTAGATGTTGGCCAGATGTGACCAAATCTCATCTTTTCCCCAAGCTCTTGTATCTCGTCTCCATGCATGTCTAAGTTCTGAAGTAGTCCGTTCACGATATCCACGGTAGCAGTATCAGCTGCTTCAACCTTGTCATTCCACTGTTTTAGTCGACTCGAGAACACTTTGCAGAAAGAAGGTGATTTCTTCATAGGCCCTTCCCTCGACAGAACACGAAGTATGTCTGCTTCCATCTGTGCTGTAGATCTTCTCCAAATATTCTGGACGACATCTGGAATCAAGTGGACATCACTCGGTGGAAACATTTTGTCTGGATTGTCAGCGATTATCACTTGCATTAACTGCCTGAGAGCATCTTGACTTTGGGTATCTAATGGTAACACAATGGCAAGTGTTATATCCCAGGTCAGGAGACTTTTGTCATTGGCCAGGAACTGAGATGTGGCTGCAGAACCATTGTACCGAACACTACTGTAAATACTCTTGCTATTTTCGCACTCGTCTTGCATGCTCCTTGCAGCCTTATACCCCCTTGCTCCAAGCAGCAAGGAAGTTCCAGCTGTGACACTAATTGGCTGTACTTCTGAGTGAACTGATCACGTATAGCACGCGACTCAACTTCGGTGAGAGTTGAATTGATCTTCAAAAACACTTGATATAATGTTGGCGATTGTTCTCGTATAACGAATTGGTCTCCTTGTATGACATACAAGCTGTCCATTTCGTTGTCAACGCCCACTTTGCTGCCATCCCAACACGACCCAATATCTCTCAGCTGTCCAGATAGATGGACACCATGACAGATGAATATCTTGGAAAGCCTTTCTGCCAAATTCCGACGATACTGACCGAATTCCTTAACTATTTCTTCGTGTTACGATGCATATATTACTAGAGGGCTGTTACGATGCATATATTACTAGAGGGCTGAATGTCGCCGGCTAGCGAATAGCCCTTCCTTGCCTATCTTAGCCTTTTTGTCACTTTTTGGAATAGGGACATATATAAACATTTGCAACGACGTAAGTCATGTGACCTGCGTTGATTACGGGGGTCATATTCTAGGTTGATGCTCAACATGTAGAGCCGCTACAAAACCTCCACGGTGCCCATGATAATAATGGGAGAATAATACCTCACTCAACCTGTGAGACGGGAAATATGTTTAGTGCTGGTCTTATTTGTCTTATATTTCCGCAAAATTACATATTATTGAACCAGATCAGTTTTACTGCACTGTCTGGCCTATTCGGACTTCACAAGTGTGGCTGAAAGGTTTTTTTTTCTTTGTCGGATGGCACTTAACTTCAGTAAACTTACTTCAGGCGATATATCGGTGTGTTTCATGGGGATTATAATAGGGAATTTAACCCGGTTAATATTTGGGGGGAGGAGGGGGGACGAATAAGGGCGAATAGCAAATTGAAGCTTTCACTCCTATATAGAACAGTAACAAGGAAACAGTAAAAATCACTAAAAGTAAAAACACTTCTCAAATTAAACAATTAAGCAATGTGTTGATTTTCTATCTTGTCACATTTATGAAAATATCTGCTACGGACGATGGATGGATAGCTCTAGTGACAGCCACGTAAAGATAAATTAAGACCCGCGAATGTGTGTCCTACTCGAAGTTTTGTTTGTTGCGTGTTTGTAGGCCCCACGCAATGTCTGATTTTTGCTCTTCCTGTAGGACTTCGGATATAACTTCCTGTGCAAACAAATGAACGCTAACACGTCCTTCAACAAGGAGTAACACACCAAGAGCAACGGTATGAGAGCTTGCTTCCCGGTGATATTTCCCTTATCTACAACTCGATCCTTTCTACTTACACTACACAAAAAAGTTAAGGATATTTGGAAATTTTCTAGATGTTTTGTGCAGTGTCGTGAATTGGCCTTAATTTTTGGTATTAAATTCCAGATATTAACAAATATCCTTAACTTTTTTTGTGTAGTGTAGCTAAGTGCTTCTTGAAGTGGCAGCAAAACGAAATAAACTACTTTGTAGAAAAGCTATGTTGAAGGTCATCTTCGTCAACATGGTCAAGGACACCAAGATGTAAGCCGGCTACGACAATCTCGTTCCTGGGTCCACTCACCTCTTCGAACAGTTGAATACCAATCTTATCTCTTATTGATGTCTGGCGATCTCCCACCGTGTGCGTGTGGCGGGGAGGGGGGTGGGTGGGGGTGTAAGGCCTTAATCGCAAACTGCGACTGACCAATATAATAATAATTTCAAAATCGTAAAAAGGCGCATTTTCTACATGAGCAAAGAAATGAGAACTGTAGGCGGAGTGGCGTTTTGAAACTTTCACCGATATATGGTAGCATCTACAGAAAACGGAAAACACTAAGTATTAAAAAATAATACTTAAAAAAACTTTAAAAAAATATCGGGCGATATTATAGCCAATTTTCCACTCTTTTGAAAAGGTTTTATTGACGACGGAAGAACACATCATCATAACAATTGCTCAGAGATAAAATGCGACTCTTTGAGTAAAATGAAACACACCCTTCGTTTTTAATTTTTCTTACACGCACACAATATATTTTTTTTTCAGTCCAAAATAATCTTGTAGATAAGTTCTGTCAAATAAAATGTGGCCCCTACGCGGAGCTTTTTGGAGTTTGTAGGCTCCACACACAAAGACAAAGGCAACCTTGCTCAAAGATAAAGATAACCCTGCTCAAAGATAAAGACAACCCTGCTCAAAGATAAAGACAACCCTGCTCAAAGATAATGCCACCCCCTCTGAAAGACAAAGACAACCCGCTCAAAGACAAAGACAACCCTGCTCAACCACAAGACAACCCAGCTCTCTCATAAGCTAAAAGTATTTGAGGATTTCACTCTTAACTTTCTGTCAGATGTTTAATATTCATCCCTGACACAGGCTCTTAGCGGTTATATTAAACAATCTGCATAATTTGCCTAGCTCTCATTGGTACTTTCTGGTTTTTACGTATATCATCCTACATAAAACCCTAGACCTAACATGTCTATCAAAGAAGAACACACCAAGATCGACCGCTGATGCAATAGTGCGCTTTCCGGTGATACTATTTCCTTCTCTATCACTCTTTCCTTTCTCTGTGGTTAACTAGTTTGTTAAGTAGCAGTAAGGCGGAAGAAACGCCAAAAATACATTTATTTGTGGAAATACCATCATGAATGTCAGCTTTGAGCGATTGGCTTGAAAGTCTCAAATGGTGGAAGGTAAAACCTGCACTTCCAAGTACAACAATGGATTGTTTTATGTACTCTGTAGCCTGGTTCACACTATCAAATTCGCAATTGCCGAAGTTAGATATGGCAGCCTAGTTCAAGATTCATTAACCTCTTCCAATTATTTTTCCTATCTTTTTGTGTTAATGCGCGCCGCTCTCACATGTCCATTCATTTCTGCTCACCTGTGGCGGAATTGAATCGGGCGTAGATCGTTCGGTTCAAACAAGACAGGTCCACATTTACTCACACGCATACACCTGCATACACCACCGACTCCAACTTGCAGTCGGTGATATGACCATGAGTGATTGAAAGCCGACTATAAGTCTGAATGATTCACTCCCCCCCCCCCCTCACACTGTCCAAACTGTACACAAGTGGGTGTGCGACAGGTGTGTGTATGTGTGTGCGGGGTGGGGTGGGGGGTGTAACGCTCATAAACGAGGGGCCCATGTACATAATGATCTAGTCTTTACAAGCGTAAATGAGCTAACCACAATCCTATACCGGATTTCTATATTCCACCTGCAAACGTAAAACTGCTCAAGGACGAAAGACAAACTTTGCACGATTGTAAAAACATCCACGAACGTTAGAGAAAAGTGTCAATAGTGGAAAGCGTATATACGCCTAATAGATAATAGGGCGACCTTCTAAGCTCTTTGGTGTGACGAGTGATATAGGTCTCAAGAATATCTCCCACGGTTACTAGTGTATGCAAAAAATATGAACAGCACTACGCATGCTATGAGGGCTAAGATTTCAAAATGTTTCTACTCTCACAGTTATAATCCAATTTCAATTAAACTTTATGATAAATATATTAGTCAGGGGGTTAATACAGGCTATAACCGGTATTTTTTGTGATTTGCCAAAATGAAAACTTTTATGGCACTTTGAATTTTTTTGTTAACACAGGATCCATATAGGACTGGAAATTTCAAACTCCTACAATTTTTATCCAATCTCAGCCACACTTTATGGAGCCACACTTTAGTTGCCATGTAGGAATACAGACTGTTACTTTTCTTGACCATCGATCAAGTGTTAAAATCTGGTGGCACTTTGATATTTTAACATGGGAAACACTGGGGAAATCCTAAAATGTGCATCACTACCATGCAAATTAGCAATGTCATGCCCCATTCATGTAAGCACCCATGTAAGCACCCATGTAAGCACCAGCCTGGAAAGCATATTGATATATGCACATACATTTTCCTTGTACGCTGTGCTCAAGTTAATTGTGCGGTAATCACTATATGTTATGTGTGTATAGCGTTGATTCTGTTCTACTTGAAATGTTAAAATTTGTAAGATCCCTTTATTTGTGTATTCAAAGCTGTTCAGGAACAACTGCTGAATTGACGAACCTTGATGTGTGAATAATTGTGCTTAGGACAACCTAGATTAGAACACAATACTAACAACACAGGATTACGTTTCCTTTTTGGCTTGGCTATAGCAAGTACATCAAACCTATATGTTTATAAAGCACATCGCAGACAGTGCAGTAATGCATAACAGTGCGCTGTGCAGCTTCCAAGTTCCAAGTTGGTGTACATCGCAGTACCCGTTAGCTTTTTCAAGCACTTCAATCAGCTGTGTATTGCAAACGCATGGCACAAAGGAAATGTCAGTTCACCCCCACACAACCCTTTCCTTGCACTAAGGCTGGTGTGTACCGGTACACCGCATAATTGAAATGTCAGTTCACCCGCACACAACCCTTTCCTTGCACTGAATCTTTTGTGTACACCGCATAATTGCCGTTAGTGAGTGCAGCATTTTATGTTTCACAAATGGAGATGTGCTATTCATTAACTGGTAAAATAACAGTTCCTAGAGTTAGATACACCATATGGTATAATTTGTTAAATAAACTGTATCTCAAACCTATATGTATCTGTGTATTGTGTATGAATTGTATGGCGCATACTGGTCGAGTCAATTATTCTTTATTTCTGTGTACGCATCTGTTATTAGCAATAATAATGGAACAGATCCACTAGGCTTAAAACGCCTAGAAAAATGGGTCACTAGTTTCACATTCATTTTAGGGCATATCTAGTTACGGCGTCCATCTGTAGATACGGCTCCTTTGATAAAGCAGCATATACCGCAGCTAGAGATGTCCCTTTTGTGTGCATATCAATAGTAACAGGTATAATATTCTTGGAAACAAGTATCTACGGTTCTCAATGATACTACGCTAAAGCTAAAGTCCCTTATAAGGACTTGTTATTGAATTTTGTCCTACAAAAATTTAATAGATTGGGTCTTTCTTTCTTTTGCGGAGAACCCTTCTAGTTTTATGCACTTTACTGTGTGCTCCAAACTCGTCTGGGTATCTTCACCTGTCATGTAAACATTCAAAAACCGAACCAAAATAGCTAATTCCTTCGTAGGATTTATAATATATCACTAACTGTCTGTTACATATTGTATCACAAGCTGTGGATGAAATTACGTACTCACTCATTCGTTACGTTCACCCAACAAACACAGAGGGTGCAGTAATCCCACTTACTAGTTCTCTCTGATATAAGCAGAGGGTGCAGTAATCTTTAGTCAGCAGTTGCCTCTGACAATGGTTTGTAAGGTCAGGAAATATCACGTGACTTTCCTTTATAAATAAAAAGCGAGAAGAAGTAGAACAGTCGACTTCTGACCACTGTTCGAAACATGGTGTCTTCAAGTCTGGGACACTTTCATTATTCATCTCATTGTCCGGCATCGGGTCCGTTGCTCATAAGGCTCTGGCTGTTAAGAAGAAACGGTAATTAACCAATCAACTCAAGTAATAAAACATTAGAAAGCCGTCACACATATATAAAATTCTCAAGATGATGATTAATGCGACATATGATAAGCAGATGCACATATAGGACTAGAACTGTACAAATTATCTCAATGTCTGTCTATATGATACAAATAGAGCTGATTTGGTTTAGTAAAATGGTTGCTACAGGTAAATACAGAATGCATTTTAGATGTTTGAGGCACGTTGTAGCACACAATTTGCGTACAAATAGCATATATTACCAAAATATGTGAATAATAATGTTATTCACATATGTTGGAAAATAAAGGGTGATTATAGTATCACCTTTACTACTCGGACATTCGAGGTACTTTTGGTACTCTGTTTAGACCAATGTTGTCGAAGTTTACCTTCTGGTATTCAATGTTCCTGGTCTTCGTGTTCATATCCTCCCAATACGACTGAGTAGGGTGTAGGTCATATACGCACATCAGAGCAAGCTACGTGGCAGAACACGGATAGAAACATATTACGTCTCTAGAGCTGTTACTCTAAGGTAAGCTATGTAAAACAAAGTTCTTGTCATTCGTTCCATATTAGCGAATATAAGAAAAGGGACTATCACAGCTATGTTTATATATAGATTTAAAATACTATGTAAATGTGCATACAAAACATAACATAGAAAGATAATTAAAAGAGGTACTAATATTTGCACTTCAGTCATGTACAAAGACGACCAAGACAATTCCAGACATAGCCTCTTTATTGTCAGACCAAGACGTGGTAGAAGATGAGGTTTCTCGTGATAAGCATTCTTTTGCTGTGTGGAGAGTCAGGTAACTTATTCTTTGTTGCTTATTGTAATTTTGAAAGTTGAATCATGATTTTTGTGCTTTCTTAGAGTTTCCATGGAATTATAATTCATTCATGAATGCATTTTAATGCTTACGTGTGCGTGTGCAGTTCAATTTCAAATTCATTTGAAACATGTCCTATGGCACACGTACTGTACTGGGGTACGTTGGTTGCAAGTGTTCTGCTTTTAATTGTAGTTGTTTGGCCTTTGGTGTGATCTAGTGCTGAAAGATTTCATAGAAAACATCATAAATTTCTGGCTACATTTACTAGTGTCTGTACACGTAAAAGCAAAATGTTAAATGGAACTTTTACAAATCGAATTAATTTCGGGATAGCGTGGAATACTGAAAGAAAGCTTTTACGACATTTTTTTTTTAATTCCTTATTTTTTCAGTATTACACTACTTTTTACATATTTATTTCAGAAGGCACCGGAGGTCGTAATGAAGGTATGCTTCACTTTAGTGTGCATTGCAGCTGTGCGGCTTCATGAACAGCATGGCGTGCGCAAATAAACTCAGGGATGTAGGGCTACTCTACTAACAGCATGGGATACAACCTACTTTGTTTAGAAATATAATATTAATCCGCAGCTAAAAGGTTATTTATTTCAACACATTTTAGTGTCACAGTGAGAAATGATCTAAAAATATTAGATTAGTTGACATCGGCTTCCGCTATATGTCGTTAAATTAATGCTTTCACATTTCATAGAACGTGAAAAGGAGGCTATACAGGAGAAACAGAATGAATTTGAGCAGTTTTGGAAAGATGGCGATGCAGAAGCTTTGGCAAACCAGTTCACAGAGGATGCCATTTACAACCCATCTGGAGGAAAACCGGATGTGGTAGGCAGAGATGGTAAGTTACCCAGCTTCAGTAATTATACACATAGAGATCTGCAATGCAACCAAGGAGCTCACTATATATTATACAACTATTTGTAAAACAGTCATCTTGATGATAAGGTGAGTAGCATTTTTCTGCATTGACTATGTTAACAAAAGGGAAAATTACATTCTTAATTAGAAATGCCTACACGTATATGAGTATAAAGATATCCATAAGATATAGTGCTATCCTACTAATATTATTAACAAAGTCTTGGCTTTTCCTTGTAGTTGTAAAATATGCTCTTGGAATGTGCCTGTATCGTCGATCCCTATACAATCACAGTGGCTTTCCCAACGGAATGATGTAGAATGATTATGTAGGTAA
>JAAUYG010106494.1_pt1 | contig 10618 bp, 4 predicted proteins | sample 7278091 | NCBI WGS metagenome assembly JAAUYG01 (sample SAMN14350201, study PRJNA611818) | marine sediment metagenome | isolation source: surface marine sediment (0.6m) | place: French Polynesia: Moorea | collected 2018-08
ATAATAATAGTAGTAGTAGTAGTAGTAGTAGTAGTAGTAGTAGTAGTAGTAGTAGTAGTAGTAGTAGTAGTAGTAGTAGTAGTAGTAGTAGTAGTACACCACGAATAACAACGACAACAACACTGCTACTGGTTCTGCTGCTGATGATGTTACTGCTGCTGCTACTGCAACTTAGTTTAATTTGATTTACTCTTATTTCGTCTTCTGTGTACTATTGAACACGTTTCTGAAAAAAATATACAGAGATAGAAGAAAATCGTGTTCTAGTTTCTGAATGTATTTATTTCTGACTACACGAAACAGCGGAACGTCTTTCGCTGTTTTGCTTGATTCCCTTCGCCCTTACTGAGTACTGAAAAAGAATTCCTGTAAGAGTAGCAAGCGCCGCTGTGCTTTCGCAAGATGCAAGGAAAAACTTTTAATATTTGCGATTGCGATCTTCCCGATTGGAGACCAGGAGTTCATTATGGCCCTAAGAGATCTATCTTACAAGAAGGACAGCCGTCAACCAGATTCCCTGGTTAAAACTGTATTGCCGAGTCAACGACCACTAGGACGAGGGTACTTTAATGAAACCCGTCAAACCGGTGTCACAGATACACGAACTCTTATTGTAGCAGCGTGGGCGTAAAATATTAAATTAGGCTGCCCAGTAAGAAATATCTGTGACATGTTTGAAATATCTCATCATTGTATATTTTGATTTATACATTAAATTAATATCTCGACCTAATACAGTAATTTATTATTGATAAATTCCTACTTCTTGATGAAGTAATTCACACACCTCGGAGTGTGAAGGGTGACCTCTATTATTATTATTGTTCGGATGCAATTATATTTTGGAGGACCATAGGCTGCTATCGCCATAATGGCTGTGCAGTTCCCGCAAAGAAAGAAAGATGTAAAATTTGTTTCTTCGGTTCTTTCTTTATGCTTAATTCATTTATTCTTTGTTTATTCTTTCAGTGATTCATTCTTTCGTTCGTTCGTTCGTTCGTTCGTTCCTTCCTTCCTTTTTTCCTCCCTCCCTCCCTCCCTTCCTTCCTTCCTTATTCATTCATTCATTCATTCATTCATTCATTCATTCATTCATTCATTAATTCATTCATGACAGTTGAAAAGACAAAACGAATCGAATTGCCAGTCTATATGATTTATTACTTTAGAAACGATTTGAAATCTGGAAGCTGAGGCACTTCACTTTCACTTCCATAATGAAGTTTCCTGGCTTGGTGTTGTTCTCAATTCTCGCATGGAGCGTGGGCCAGCCGATTGGGCGTGCCGTCAGTGTAGACCAAGAGGTTGATCTTTTCCTCCAGCGCTGCATCCGTGATGTATTTCTTGATGTCCGACGGCTTGACCTTTTTCCCGTTGCTCTGGCCCAAATAGCGTGCCACGATACCAGAAACCAGCGGAGCCGACATGGATGTTCCAGACTTGAGGGCGTAACAGTTCTCTTTACAAGGCGGGTCTTTGATCCAGGCTGCCTTCACGCTGACCCCCGGAGCCAGTACATCTACGCAGGGCCCGTAGTCGGAAAAGGCCGCAAGGATGTCATTTCTGGTCGTAGCGGCGACGGTGATGCCCGAGGAGTTACCGCCCCCCAATCCGGCTGGACTGCGATTGCACGCGCTGGTATTGCTGTTTCCCGCTGCCATGACAATCGGTATGCCGCTGTCCAGGACAGCTTCCACGGCATCGTTAAGTGATTTGGAGACAACGCCCGTGCCGAAGGAGGCGTTGATGACAGATTTCCCCTTTCTGTTTGTCGAGATGATATGTGCCACTGCCCATTCTAGAGTGTCCACGATGGTCGACACGAATGCCTGACCTTCATCGTTAAAGGCCTTCGCTGACACAGCGCGGCATTTCTTCGCCACGCCATATTTCTTCCCGATCGCTATCCCGGCCACGTGTGTGCCATGTCCATTGTCATCTTCAACGTCGATTTGTTTGCCCTTTACATTGCTGTCAATATATGTGGGATGAACGTAGCCCACTTCCGCCCTCCCTTCGAACTCCTCGTGCCTGGTATCAATCCCGGTGTCAATCACGTAGCAATAGCAGTCTTGTTCCAGCGCGGATTCATACGTGTACTGCAGACCATCCTCATGCCAGTCGTCCTCACTGGGTAACACTTCCTCTTGACTCAACCTCGTAATGGCGTAGTTGTCACTCTCTGTCACCTGTTGGATGCAGCTAGGCTCCGGACTAGGCTTTTTCCCGTCAATTGTAACCTCTTTGTCAGTCTCAACGTCCACCTTCACGTTGTTCAGCTACAGCGAAACATATTACTACAAATGTAGCACAACGGCCAGTGTTGGTAATAGCAGTAGTAGTACCGCAGCAGTTTTTAGCAAGCGCAAGCGCGGTGATAGCAGCAGTACACTAGCAGCAGCAGCAGCAGCAGCAGCAGCAGCAGCAGCAGCAGCAGCAGCAGTAGTAGTAGTAGTAGTAGTAGCAACGGTTACGTAGTATCATTAACAATAACTACATATGCATCTACTACTAATGGTACAGAGACTTTTCTATCCACTGTACCAACAATATACATAAACGATTTTTCCTTCATAAAGATAGGTGTCTAAATAAATAGAAAAGAGCCGTTGCCTTCTGGAAGTGGAGGATAATGCAGGAATCTGATGGTAGTTGGATTATCGCCTGTCGCAGTATGTCCTTTAACGAAATGGTTCGTGTCCTGAAAGAAAAGTGTCAATGTGGTTCGGGATGACATTCCTGGAGATTAGTGATTTATTAAACATTTGCACGAAGCACACAGTATTGAATCGGAAACAGATATTGCTCTTTTAGTAGAGTACCCACGACAACAAGAATAGCCATATAATAAAGTAAACACATCGAAAGTGGAAGCTGCAGAAATGCAGTTAATCCTGAAACCAACAGCTATGCATTACTGTCTCACACCTCCAGTTTAAATCCCATTGCCATGGTAACCAGGATGCGGCGACAGAGTTCCCAGCAGACATCAGACAGTTTCTGTACCACAGGTCTGAATTCGGGAACATCTTGGTCTGGCCAGATAGGCTGGGAATGGAGATAGACCCCATCAGAGTAGGCCATCTATAGTCTATCAACATGATCAATGGCATTGCCAGCCCACATAATATCACACAAAAGCCCGTGCGGAAAACATGGTCTTAGAGCGCATGTTAACTGAATGCAAAATTCAGGATAACTATCTAAGCATTAAAGTTGCTCGGGCAGTGATATTCAAGTTTTAATCGACAAGAATTTATGGTAGGAGCACAACCGACAGTTGGCACCCGTGACCACTATTTGGATCCTGAGTATTTTAACTAATCATTTTTGTGTGTGTGTGTTTTGTAGCCAACAATGCATAATTAGGCGGGAAGGTCGCTAGATTGGGGAGTTTTTAATATAACTACCGGTTCTTTCTGATGTGCGTCGTGGTCGTAAATTGGAATATTATACCCTTCCTTCAAGTCCCCTGGACGATTTGGGTTTGTTCTGGAAAAGAGGTATAGGCGTGGCAAAACTTCAATCTGAATCGACCACAGCTGACCTGAATCCAATTTCCTCTGCAAGTGTTTTATCGTGTGAGTCATCAGTCAGTCACACAAATCTATCAACCAGAATGAGTCCGTATCAGTTAGGGATTTAATCAGCCAGACATTATTTAGTATCACTCAACATCAGCCAGTACCAGTTAGTATGCGTTAGTTAGTATAATTTTCAATTATAATATATCCATATTGTAACAGAAGAAAATAACAACGAAAACGATAATTTTAAACATGTGTCCAAAACGTTTTCAAAATAATAGAAACATATAAAAGTTGTGCCGGAATCCTAATTATGGGAAGGTTTATCGAAGGATCGAACTCGATACTGTCGAAAGCCCTCGGTTTTTACAAGTCACTCCCTCTGAAAATCTGTAGATTTATTTTCAGTTGATCTGATTGAAAAAACCATAAATATAGGACACAAATGATTTACCAAATTTTAACTGCTATTTCATTATATTTCTGGCTTACATTATTTTAATACATGTACCTTACTTCATGCCATAGCATGTGTGACATGACCTGGACATGACTACATTTTCCAGTCTACTTCAGCCCCGGGATTTTTGGCCATGTTGATGTGCATGCTTGTTCTCGTGTGTATGTACTTTATGGATAGCTTATAAGAAGCCATTTTGCATAGAAATATTTAGCAGGCTGCCAAGGAAATCGCTTTTGAAAGGTAATTATGTATTCAGGACTTTTTTCAGGTGATACTGCTTGTGTTTACATAGGTTTTTCCATTGCTATATTGCAATACACGTGGAAAATACGACTATTAACTTTTCTGACGCCAGTTCTAAACAAAAAGGTGTTGAAAAAAGACAAGTTAGCCTTACAGTGAAAACAAAAAAATAAAATGAACTACATACCTGTATAGGCCCCCTGGTACTGACGCTATTTTAGCGCCTATTTACATGCCACGAAAGTGCACTCCGAAGCATGTTGATTGGGTCACACGCCTTCTTTTATTTATGTTCGAGACCTATAGGTGACATATAGGTCTAGACACATCATGTTAAAGAGGGGGAAGTGGCGTTTAGGGTCCTACATCACGACAAATTTATGGCGAAAACACTAACGTGCCACTTCTTTTTCACAGCATCTTCTCCCCTCGGATACCAGACATGAATGGCACGCCTGACGTAATTTTTTTCCCAATCTCCTTCTTTCATTTGTTTGTAAGTTAATGGTGTGACATAATTGTGCAAGCAACACGTGCTTCTTTTCCTGCAATCATTCTAAAATAAAATAAACTTCCCTTTCTATAAAAAAATGTTTTTTTCTTCCTCTCTTCGCCTATTCCACTTTTGATCAAAACTCAAACTCTGCAGACGTTCATTTCTGCGCATGCTCAAAGGGAATTCCTAGTGGGTATTGCCCAATCTATATTTAAAACAATGCGTAATAATGCGTTCGTTGCTAGCTGCAGTTTCCGACACATGAGTGTTCTTAAACCTGTACTTAGGTAGCCTACGTCCTTCTTAGAGCATAGTCCTTGCGTAACCTACGCACAGTTTATGAAATCGGGGACAGATCCTCTATCACAAAGCGTATCCATTCATTTCACTTCGTTGGATAATTATCCCATGTTCCAGACGTTAATGAACACAACACAGACAAAACTATCCAGCACGCACAGATACTGTTAGCCAAGACTTTGAGGGAATTTATGGCAGTCGTTATTATTATTATTATTATTATTATTATTATTATTATTATTATTATTATTATTATTATTATTATTATTATTATTATTATCGGCCAAACTGGTAATATCAGACACTCAGCATCAGCAAGTCAGTCAGTCACCCTTGTGGGCAGTATCATCCAATTACTATCAGTGACTCAATATCAGTTAAGCACTCAGTCACACAGACAGTAGCAGTCAGTTTGTCAGTCATACATTCACTATTAGCCACTTAGTATAAGTACATATCAGTCAGACATTCTAAATAGACAAACAATATCGATGGGGCTGCCATGCACTATAAGTCAGAAAGTCATTGAGGATTTCTCACTCAACCATCCTATGATGTCATTGTCTACCCTACGGTATATTCCTGACCCTTCTAATTCGTATGGGATCCATCCGCAGTTGTCCAAGCCGCCTCTGGCATACTTCTGCTTCCGGTCCTGTGACATGTCAAAAAACTTTCCCGTGACGTCATTGGCCTCTGAAAGCTAAAAGGCCAGAAATATAACTGTCACTACAACTACTACTACTACTTCTACTACTACTACTACTACTACTACTACTACTACTACTACTACTACTATTACTACTACTACTACTACTATTGTTTTTTTTTCTTGACTTTGTATCATGGTGTAGTTGTAACGGCTTATGAGCGATAGGCCTACCGATGTAATGTTTACTGCGCTGTCCACTTTGTACTAATCCTCCCACTCTGGCCGTAGAAGCCTTCATTTGCTCCAGGTGCTATAAATATCACTTCATTTACAGCTGTAATTAATCTGCTGTGAGTATATCCATCAATCCGATTACTCTAATACCCTAAAACCGGGGGAAAGGGCAGTAGGAGTAGAAAACGAGGTAGGATGGGAGATGGCAGGAGGAGGCCACACAGCACAATGGTTACTTTCGTGACTTGGCAGTGATTATTTCCACTGTGACCTTGACCTCAAAACGTACATTTGTCACTAAGTTTCTACTTCACGATCGGTAACAGCAGTGCATGCAGTGAGAGTAGGAGAGCGGATGCGCCACCTTATAAATGTAGTATGACGGTCTGGGGTCATCATAGGCATTAACCAACTTGCCAAAAACTATAACCTGGGCACTGAGTGGAAATTCGTAACGACTTCCGGCAAACCACGTGAGATGAATGTCGACGATCACATCGCGCAAGAATACAGAACTGACGGCTTTCACTACTTAGGTTGGAGGTGAAATTAAATGCTAGGCTATTAATCGAATACTAGGCCATTTTTGCTGCTTTCCGGGGGTGGATCGCAGCTAGTGAGTCCCAATATTGCCCCATTAGCTGAAGGCGACTCAAGTGTCCTATCTCTCATGCGGAAACCCTGTACCCGTCAAGACACTGGGCAGCGACACATTGTTTTGATTGCAGACACGAAAGCGGAAGCTGTCAATTTGCCGTTGTTAGTACCCAAAACATATGCCTAACGATGAACGATGACGTCACAGAAGAGTCTGCTTTACTTCCGTTGCCTCCTTTGGGGAGCGTGAGAGGAAAGGGTAATGCATGCTTATTTAGGGTGGTGGGTGTCGTCTTGCGTGAAGGCGTAACCTTTTTTCTGCAAACACAATATTAGACATATCTGTAGGAGAGATCTGTGAGCTTGTCATTTAAAGTGTGCATGCCTTATATTTGTCTCTTTTTCTCCTAGTGGAGGTGATTACCGGGTATTTCCCCGTCTCTAAATATAATACCTTTACTAAACGTGCATAGCTGTTAAACGACCTAAAAAGAAACTCAAGATTATGTCATACTTGTTGAATGCTATATAAAAATTGTAGTGACTTGGGCTGAGAAGACAATCTAAGCATTATTTGTACAATTACTTGTATCTAAGCATTATTTGTACAATTATTTTCGTGTATAAAATGCACGCATGTCACTTTAATTAGTAACCAACTGATTGGGATTGCTTGATTACTCTGCCTGTTGGCTGGGCGATCGGTCTCGTGCGGAACATTACCGAGTGGGGGGGAGGGTGCTGGAGGGGAGATAGGACAGACACAGACCGTGGTGACCAAAGCTAAGTCAGATAATAGGAAATGCACATTCATGAAGTGAGTCGATTCATATAAGACTTTTCAATCTGGCAGCATGTAAACTCAGCGTATATCAGTATCAGATGGTGTCATATAGCGCCACCTAATGGTGGATAGTTTCGTGTCAGGATGGGTGTGTGGGTGTGATTCTCGATACATAGAAATTAATCCGAGAATAATGACGTGTTTTAATATTTGTGTTAAGAGATTCACTAACTTGGTGTTAACCAAATAAGATCATTGCCACAAACACAAGCAGAGATTTCAGACAATACGGACGTTAGCCTTGGTCAGAGCTGACACGTCCGGTGTAGTATTACTGATCTGCCGGGGACTTCGTAAGGTTCTACAGATGGGGGAGGATGTAGCCCTGGTCTCTGTTTAAGCTGAATGTGCCCGTCTTATCCAGATTGCCTCCTTGACCTTGCTATGGACATCACGGTTATCACGGTCTAGTATGCTGATATCCGAGTAGTCAACGCGATGTGAAAGCGTGATGGCGTGCTCACATACAGCCGACTGGAAAGTGCCGTCCTGGAGTGTCATCTGATACCCTAGTGCCCAGTTGGCGGGCGGACGTCCCGATGTAGAAACCTGTTCCTATTGTGCAATGTATTGGTAGGGTCCCTTACGCAAATCGTACCGACTGACATTAAGCGGTAGCTTTTCTTTGAATTCCCACATATTATCTATATAATTTTTATATATTATGTTTATAAAATTGTAGGAATTGTGTACCATTTCTCCTTTTTATTTTTGTCCCGCCTTCTCCACGTTGCCCTTTTGAACGGTTCTCACGACACGGTGATCTGTTTATCTCCAGTTCAGACAATGCAGCACAGATCCGGCATCGTCACCGACATCCGTCCATTATCCCTTGACCGCCAAATCACAATACGTGTTTTACAGCTAGTGGCGTCCGGTCATTACCTGTGACCCGGACGCCTCTAGGGCTTGTTATTCAAGTGCTTTGTCTTGTAGCGACCGCTCCCGATGGTTTACAAGGCCGAGGGGACACTTAGTTCACTCACTGACTGCCGCCCCTGTCACCCACTCTCTGTCTGACCTCCGGTAGTGACGACATGGTCAGACGATCATGAATTCAGATTGAGGGCTGAGAGGCTAGGGTTTGGCGTTGTCACACCGACGTAATACTAATGATGTTACGCCTGTGACGTGTGACGTATGTTGTACTAAATTTCCAACGCTATACAGCGTCTTAGCGCATACTGTTACAGTGCATACATGTAGTCACTACACATTGTGACAGTATTCACTACAGAGTTTAACAGCAAAATCTAATGTACTGCATGTCGTATAACAACTACAGCACGACAGAAGCAGCAGCAGCAGCAGCAGCAGCAGTAGTAGTAGTAGTAGTAGTAGTAGTAGTAGTAGTAGTAGTAATAGTAGTAGTAGTAGTAGTAGTAGTAGTAGTAGTAGTAGTAGTAGTAGTAGAAGGAGGTGCAGGAGGAGCAGCAGCAACACCACCAGTAGTAGTAGCAAAGACAGCGTACGTATGCTAGTAGTCTGGATACCTACTGTAGTCAAGAATAAAAGCAGTCATATGCCCTATGTAAGTCTTTTGGGTTTGGTTTGTGCGCGTCCTAAACTGTGTTCAAAATGATGGATGGGAGATTTGGAAATGATCTGAGGCAACGTAAATAAATGCCACTGGAACAACACCCGTCAAAAGACTACCAGGCCACCATCATCAATAAATGGAAATATAATTTCCAGCCCTCCACTCCCTCCATACCTCGGTCCCAGTGCCAGTAATGGGCCCCCAATCTTGGTGTAAATTACAAAAGATCAGCAACACATGTGGAGAAGAGCATCGAGAGGTCCATTGGTCATATGTGCTGCAGCATCGAATCAAACATCCTCACCCCTTACATAATGGATATTGACGTACATTTCACCTATTAAGTGGTCTTATGTTGGTAATATACATGTATACACAGTATCAATGCCAACATGTACAGTGAATATTGCAGAGTAGGATGCGCATTATAACCATATAATAGTCGCACTGATAGACCGTATTTCGCCTCATCAATGTACTAAATAAACGCTCGGTTTCTTTCAGCATGGCTCGGTGTTGTTGAATGTGTGAAGTCCAACTATCCAAGCTGCACAGGAAAAATAAATGTTTCTATTTGAGGCAAGCTTCTTAAAATACCAAAAACAAAACAACAACAACAACAACAGCAACGACAACAACAAAAACAAGCCAAAAAAAAAAAAAAAAGCAAAGCAAACCCCCCCCCCCCAGATTCTCATATCTATACGATATACAGTTTTATGTGCGGCACGGCCATAATTCGTGAAAATGATTACTTTTAATCATCTATTATTGTAGAGGCCCCTGTTACGGTGCTTTTCTTCCAACTCGTCCTCATCCCTCTTTACTTCCCGAATGCGATTGGTCTAGATTCCGGTTGATCAAACGGCCCTATAGCTAGTTTCTGATTGGTCAAGACGGCTCTTATATCTGATTTGTCACGACGGCCTTGGTTTCTCACTAGTCAAATGTCTGACTGGATCAGCAGTATTTTTTCTGAGTGTCATAAACCCGTCCCCGTAAAAAATTTATCATTTGTCTCAGTGTGGAATCTATTTAATATAACATTTTTTCAAACGTTTTTATATGAAGCATAGTGCCGTTAACAATGGCATAGAGAAAGGAGCCCAGAACGTCGCTGGCTGGTACATGCCAACCATGGGGAAACCTTTGTACAACATTTTAAAGGCCGCCACCCTGGCCATAAAAATGGTCTCTTAATACAGGTGGTCAGCAGTGACAGGTTATAGGGAAGTGTATACATGTACCTGTTAGTAGTAGTGCCTTGTGTCAGGAATGAGTGGTCTTTCAAGACAGACTGCCAGTCATGGCTGTGCTGTAGACATAGCATATAACTGGGACGTCCCCACTGGTCTGTGGGGACGGCTGACGGAGCAGACGACAGGCCGAGATAAGGCAAAGACACCCGGCTACACACCTACACACGCTACCGGCACTGGGTTGTGGTAACTACTGGGGAATCTGCCCCCGGGGGTGTATGGGCACATCTATCATTCTATCGGCAGTATGCCATGCAGGAGGGATTATAGAGATCAATACGTGATTCTGTGACGGCGAGGGATCTTAGATTGAGGGATCTCATAGTCTACATGCACCTAGTGTGACATTGGAAAGAGAGAGAGAGAGAGAGAGAGAGAGAGAGAGAGAGAGAGAGAGAGAGAGAGAGAGAGATAGAGAGAGTATTTTATTTTATATAAATTTTTTTTGTTTTTTAGTGTGGTG
>JAAUYG010210884.1_pt1 | contig 10618 bp, 9 predicted proteins | sample 7278091 | NCBI WGS metagenome assembly JAAUYG01 (sample SAMN14350201, study PRJNA611818) | marine sediment metagenome | isolation source: surface marine sediment (0.6m) | place: French Polynesia: Moorea | collected 2018-08
AACGTGATGGATGGTTGGGGCGCTCGGCCTTTACGCTGATTAAGCGTACTTGTTCTATTTCGTGTTCTCTCTGTGTTCACATGTCGGAATGCCTGATCACAGCTCTACACGGGGTGCGAGAGTCGACGGAGGAAGACGTGAACAGATTTTACGAGGATATCTTGGAAACGATAACCGTGAGTTGTTGTTTTCCTGAACAAATTGGCGCGCAAGGTGGGACTCCCTTGGAACGCCAGACCTGAGCCGACCCCTGTCTTGAGCGATTCCCTTCAACTGCATCGTTTTGTGGAAAAAAAAAAATTCTTTTCTGAAAAAGGAGGCAACAACCTTTGGCTCAGATTGGGGAGGGGTAGTTATGTGCAGAACCTGTTGTTCCTGTGAATGCAAACAATTGTGTGTTTGTTACTGTTTTGCAGGCAATCTCGGATTACAGCCACAAAGGTAAATGTTTCTGTTCTTGTTGACTGCTTGGTTTACACTGCTGGTGACCACACACACTTTTCGCTTTTCGTGGTGAAGTCCTGTCGTAATTCTCGGGACCACAGTACGTTTTTGTTTTCTTTACAGCCAAGAAGATGATGGTGGAGACGTTCTGCAGTAGATTGTTGCAAATTGCTGTTCACATCAACTTCCGACCACACATCAAAATCGAGGTAAACTTTCAGACAAGTCTGCTCTCGCTTTTCCAAACAGATAAACGTTCAGACAAGCCTACTTGTGTCTCCCGAAACAAAAACACTGAGAACCTGACTGGCCTATTCCGCGCGTAGCAGTGCCCGATCTGAGGTTCATGTGTCTGTGTGTGCGGCATAGAAGCACCTAATGCCCCTCATTATTTTGTCCCTGGGAGGGAGAGGAGAAATTCGCATAGCAAAAATAACGGAGAATCGCCAAAATAACGGAGTCCGCCATGAATGCCTGCGCCACGAAATTGACTGGCAATCCAGTTTGGCTTTTCGCAACTTGTCCGCACAGAAAATACACTTACGGTACGTTCCGCAAATTTTGTGAAAGGCTGGGTATTTTTGGCTACAGGGAATCAAGTCGATCAACTCATTGATGGACGGATGTACACAGGAGACCAGGGATGCACTCAACAGCAAGAAGGATCATCAACAGCAAGTGTACGTGCACAAAAATTTCAGTCGCTTCTCTCTGAAAAAGGGCGCTTGTGACCAGTGACATTCAGTAACACTTTTTGTCCGTCAATTGACTGCAATAGATCCTGTGTTTTTGCAGGCACAAACTGGGCATGATGCTGAGTTCTGCTGGAGGTGCGCTTCTATTTCCTTTCTGTATTTGTCACAGTTCAAATTCTCACGTTTTGGTTGCCCAGTTGAACTGCGAAGCCTCATCGAGCAACTCGGCTTTGGGTTCCGCGTTCGCATGCATCACCCCAATGACATCCGTTGCAACTCGAGACTTGGTGGCCTCTTGCAGATTACGAGTTCCAGGCGGGAATCGTCGAGGCCTTGTTCCGTTTGACGAGCAGAGCTACGCGGGTGGAGAACGTGCAGAAGTGGCTGGAGGATGAGGACCTGCAGAAAAAGTACCTGTCCATCAGGGACTCCAACTTTGAAGGGGTGAGAATATCTTGTACCGTTTTCTTGTTCGAGTGTTTGGCGAGATCAGGAGATGCTTCAGAGAAATGGATGGAAGGCGACAGAAATGCTTTTCGCTATGCTGTGGCAAAAAGGTTGGATTTGTTTGTATCGTGCGATGGCCATGACGCCTTGTTGCAAGAATCCCTTTCCAAGAGTGACTTCATGTTTTGATTGGTTTCATTCAAATGTTTCAAGCCTTCAAAGGAATCTTTGTTTTGACATCAACAGGATTGCAGATCATTTCTCAACGAATTGAACAAAGAAAGCGAGGGCAATGCGAGGTAACACTGGAATTCACAAATCCATTGCAGTTTTGGTTGTTTGTCATTGTCTTTTCGTTCACTGTGGTGAAGGTGGAAGACAGTTGGTGTTCACCCATTCTTTGTTTGTGTGTCTGGGAGTCGTGTTTGGACATTTTCTACCAACCTGATGTATTTCTTGCAGAGTGTTTTCCTTGCCGTGCATCTCAGCTTTTCTGGGCAGTTATCAGGTGAGCGTTCACTTTTCTGCAATCTTGCTTTCTTCTTTCAAGAACGCACAATTTTGAGCCATGACTTCATTGTGCTCGCTTCTTCCTGTATCTCCTGCCTTGGTTGTTGGAAGTACCACAGAAGTACGAAGACCATTTCACAATACACAATTCGCCCACCCCAGTCTTTTCACAGAGATCTTGACTCAACCAGTTTGCCTTTCTCGGACTCTACACTCTTTTGGTCGTCTTTGGCATGCTTTAGTGTTGAAGAAATTGATTAGCCGGCTGATTTTGGTTGCTTTTCAGTTGACCAAGCCGGAGGGCGGGAGTTACACAGACTTCTGGGTGGATTTCAACGTGGGCAGTCAGCGAGTGTCGCTCTTCTGCAATCAGCAGCAGAGTGAGCCACAGGTACGCACTGATCAAACCCGTGTGGGCACACGAATCCCATGATCTTGAATGAGTTCCTTTCTTGGCCATTGATATTCAGGGAAAACAATTTGATCAGTTGATAATTCATGCTCTTTCACCTTTGTTGAGCTTTGATCATTGCCTACCTTTTCAAGGCAAAGCTGGAGAATTGGTAGCTGTTGTTGCAATGAAATTGTCATGCTTTGTGAACAGGAAGACGAAGAAGACACCATGTGGGAAACGGTTTCAATCTGGAAAGACAATGTGCACGCATACAACGTCACCGGTTAGTTCACAGATTTTTCGCTTTTGAAAAGAACAATTCACATCCATGTTGTGCTGGAGGTGCTTTGGGGGAAATCGAACGGTGAGCTGCTGCGATACAAAGCCTTTTCAGAGTGGTTGTTGCCACTGTTGTCGTCATTCTCAACGTTCTTGTGTGATGCCATTTGGGGCGGAGACCAAGCGATACTGCAAGCGAGCTGAGCCTTTGTTTGTCGGAATGCTGTGTGAAGGTTGTCACACCTTAGTGGGGGGGGGGGAGCTTGACTCACGGGGGGGGGCGAGATGCTTGCTTGATGCAGAGGGGTAGACATAGAGCGGGTTGTTGCGAGCTTGAAATGGGTGGGGGGAGCTTGATGCTGGGTTGATAGGGAGGTTGATTACGGGGCACATCACACCCACAGTGCCGTACGGTCTTACTGTGCTGCTACTTGTTGTGGACACGAACTCTTCAAACCATGAAACTACTGGTAAAGTGATTTGAGGAACGTGCAGAACTAACATCTCCGCCGCGCGGCCTTCACGCTGATAAGCGCCCTTGTTTTATTCAGCTGAGAAGAAAGGTGCGCAACACGTGCTGATTCAGCTGGTCTCCGACGCGAGGAGCCTCATCACGTTCGGACCGGAATTCCCCGGCAAATCCGTCAGTCTCAAGTTCAGCGCCCAGCACGACGTCACACAGGCCCTCGTCTCGACGCTGGGTGTGGAGAAGTGCTCCAGGCATCTTCAGGTACTTGACTGGTCTTTGAACCTCCCCCCTCCCACAAAAAAAAAAAAAAAAAACTTTTTAAATAAAAAAGAAAAACAAAAAGATGTGAGTGCATATTGTAAGAAAAACCAAAGTTGGGTCTTCTGTGAAATGCAGTCGCGTGAATGTGACTTTGCCTGATCCAAATCCTCGGCCAGTGAATTCGCTGTGAGGATATTTTGTTCTTTGACAGGACTCGGGACAGACGCACGCGTCGTTAATCAGCAGCCAAAGGAGCGTGGACACGCAGGCGGGAGCTCGCGGCAAGAAGGTCTCACAGGCTGAACGTCCTGTCCATGTGGGCGGCGAACAGGTGCGAATCGTGCTTCCATTTTAGACTGAAACTCCCGACACCGCACAAGATTCTCTGCAGCAATGTTGCTCCAAAGCAATTTTCCGTTTCAACGTGTGAGTGAAAGATAAATATTTGTGTTTGTTTACTGTTTTGCTCCAACAGGAAGCCTTTGCTGAAAATGGCGGAGTGTTCAAACAACCAGCGCCAATGCCATCAGGAAAATCAGCCGTGGTATGTTGTGATGCGCGATGACTTAGAATTAGTGTCAGCAAAAGAGTGCAGACAAAACCAGCTGTGTGTGCGTGTTCTCCCCTCACTCTCCCCACGTACATTTGAACAGCTGAACTCCAAGTTGCCGCCACGTCCCCTCATCCGTGACTGTTTGTTTGCAGATGTGTTCACAGGAGTCAGGCATGTCGACCCCAGTACGGCCGTCACCAGCGAACGAGAACGACGTGACACCCAGGAGAAAGTGTTCCGTGCCACTCGAGCCGATGAGAACACCAACCATGGTTATCGCCTCGCAGGTAATGACCCAAACCTTGTCGATACGTCTTGTCCTCTGATCACATTCACTTAATTCCTTTGATGTGCCAGTTCTTGACATTCACAGAAAATTGGTGTTTTCACTGGTGACGCAAAGACCTCTGTTGCCCTTGAAAAAAACATAGATTTGCAAGATTTGTTTTGTTTTGGTCTTTTTCCAATCAGGAGACGAAACAGACCAGTTTCAAGGCGACACAGAACAGGCCCGAGCCAATTGCTGTTGCAAAGAAAACCCAGGATACAACCCCGATCAAGCCAAACGGAACACGAATCGAAAGAAGCGACAACCAGGTTCCACTGAAGTGTTCACAGGTGCGGTGCTGTCTTTTTCCCTGAGATCTGAAAAGGATGCAGACAATGTTTGTGTTTACTTGTGGCAGTCAGAATGGGACCCCTTCCCCCCCCCCCATTTCACTGCACCGCCATGAGACATGAACTGATCACGTGACGGGGGGGGGCACGTAGCCGCGCGGCCTTTGCGCCAACTAAACGTCTTTGTTTTTAAACCAGAACTCTGAAGACAGCACGATGAATGACACGATACCAAGTTCACAACTCGCTCCCACAGTGAGCGGCAGACGACACAGGAAGGTTTCGCAGGCCGTTTCCTGCACCATTCCCATTGGAGACGTTCCAGGTAACCTTTGTTTGGAACTGGAGTGCAGTGTCGGATAAAAAGTCGTCATCGCCCTGAGGCGGGGGCGAGATCATTGTACATGAAGAAAATACTGTTTAGGGAGATGCGCATGAACAAAACACGGATATGTGAGATGTGACAGAAACATTGCTCGCTGTGATGGTGCACATCTTGGTCAAAGAAAACAAAAGCCAGTTGTGTCATGCCAGAAATGACTGACAATCTTCCTCAGCTTCAGCACGAATGGTGCCAATTCTGGTGTTGGAAAGGAAAAAAGAGCGGAATAACATGTCAGTTTCTTGACTAACAGGTTGCTCACTTGGTGAAGAATTGTTCTGGTTTCAGAAGACGTGATTCCCAGTTCGTGTCCCGCGGAGAGAGATGAACTGCCAAAGTCGCACAGCGCGCGTGTCCCTGAGGAAGAAAGGACGCCTCAGAAACCCAAACAAGAGAGAAAAGAAGAGGTGCAGTATCAACCCCTTTGTGACCAAACTTTGAGAACTTTGCGAAAGATGCTTCTTGTGTAAGGCTCATTTTGTGCCATTTTTAGGTGTCTTTTCTAATTTCGGATTGTCACGCTGCACCCCGTCTTTCTGTTTATTTTCCGAGTCAACAAAAATTGTGTTTTCAGTTACCGTACCAGTGGTGATGAACACCAAGTTTTGACCAATCTTTGGCGAAAAAAATCCATTTTGGTGGGGGGGGGGGAAGGGACTCCACGCTGTTTGTGTGGAAATTGTGTCATGGGTAACATACTAATGTCACTGCACTGAGAGTTGCAGGACATGTGCATTTCTGAGGAAGAGGAACATAAGCATAAGGCTGAAAGTCCTTTGTCAAATGACCTCTCGAAACAGCAGAAAACATGAATGCTTTGATAGCTGCATTGACTGTCTTAACTCTAAATACTAATGGCCTTAGAGACAGTCATAAATGGTCAGACCTGTGGTCTGAAATACCATATACAGACATAATCTGTCTACAAGAAATGCATCTTTCCTCTGCTCAAGAATATGCCTTCCAACTTCATGTTCAAGGGTATAATTATTTCTTTTCTCATGGTACATCAGCTTCTTGTGGTGTTGCTACTTTAGTTCAGTAGACTTCTACTGTTAACGCAGTCAAGTGTTTTGAAGTGTCTGGACATCTGCTAGTCATGGACATAGAAACTTGTGATGGGATTTCTTGTATCATTAATGTTTATGCACCTAACAATTCTAGTGAACAAAAAGCCTTCTTTTTTGTGATAGAGAAATTTTTTACTGCACAGATGGTGGTTTTGGGAGACTTTAATTCAGTAATTGATGGAAAGGAGTGACTATCTGGTAATAGTGACTCCACTACAAATCAGCTAACCTCCTTGTGCTCTAACTGGTCACTGGTAGAACCCATGGGTTCACACTATGAATGTTTCACATACCATCATCCTTCAAATCCTTGTAGGAAAAGCCGTATTGATCATATACATTCTAACTTACCTATGACAAATGTCAAAGGATATGTGGTTCCTGGCTCTTTCTGATCACTATGCTGTGGCAACATTTATTTTGCCTCCCAAAGAGGTTGGTTCATGTCCCTGGCAGTTTCTGTTTGATGTGCTTGCTATTCCCGAGAAGTGTTTGGATCTGCAGCTTCTCATGCAGACTTTTAATGAAAAATCTCCAATTGATTCATAGGAGAGAATTAAAGGCCAAATATAAGAATATTCTACAAATTTTACATGTTTTCATAAAAAACAGCATCAAGTAGAAATTCATGGTCTCTGTGAGACTCTCAAATACATTAATAAACATATTTATGGTAGTGCTAAAAACCTTGAACAGGACAGAATAATTATACAGAATAAGATCAATCAATTGAAGACAATCATCTCTTTTGAGCATACCCCAGAGGAAGAAATAGAATGGATACTTAATGAAGGGAAGATGGTTCCAAATTTTTTGCATCTGGAAGATGAGAAACAATCACAATTTCTTACAGAACTTAATATAAATGGTCAGCTGACTTCACAGCAAGAACCAATCTTAGAGGCAATTTTTGACTTTTACTCAAATCTATATTTGACAACAACAAGCAATATTGACAGTGACATTGACCACTTTCTCCATAAGATACCATCTATCCCATGAGTGTCTTTAACTACAGATGATTTGTTGTCTCCTGTGTCTGTCACAGAGGTTGAGAATGCAATTAAGAAATTGTGTTCAGGGAAAATACCAGGGTTGGATGGTCTCACTTCTGAATTCTATAAGCATTTTTGCTAGGATACCTCAGCTATTTTGTATGATGTTTTTAATGCTATACTTGACCATGGAGAGTTGTCTCTAACACAGAAACTTGCAATCATCATCCTGTTATTGAAAAAAGGTTCTAAAGATCAACTTGAGAACTATAGGCTAATCTTATTGATGAACACGGACTACAAGATTCTAGCCTATATCTTGGTGGGAAGACTTTCTCCTCACCTTGAATCACTTATTTCTCAAAATCAAACTGCTTATATGCCTGGATGATTTATTGGGAATAATATTAGGAGTGTTCAAGATTTGATATCTAACTGGGAACAGAATAACCCAGATGGCCTGATACTTTTCTTAGACTTTAGAAAAGCATTTGATACTGTCTCATAAGTTCTTGTTCAAACTCTTGTAACACATCAGTTTTCCAGATGCTTTTGTTAATTGGATTTTTGTGATGTATAACAATGTCTCTTCTGTTGTCAGGTATCAGAACTGGTTAACAGCTCCTTTTCCTCTAGGTCAAGGGGTAAGACAAGGGTGTCCCCTATCCTATCATCTTTTTAATCTTGTGGGTCAAGTTCTGATCTACTATCTACAAGATATTGGAGAATTTCATTGGTGGAAATACAGTGGTGACCTGTACTCACTGTATGCTGATGATACTGCTATCTTTTACCTAATGTTTTGCATTTGGAACCTGTGTTGTCTGCAATAACTTACATTGCAAAATTTACTGGTTTATATCTCAATATATTGAAAATGATCACCTATTCACCTTCCCAAACAGACCCTGTTACATTGCATGGGGTGGTTATTGTAGCCAAACCAGTGAAATATTTAGGTGCTTACTTAGGTTTGGGTAATCTTTCAGCCCTTAATTTTGAATCACCTCTAAGGAATAAGATACAGTGCTGGAATAAAAGAAATCTCTCCTTGAAAGCCAAAGTGACCATTATTAAAACCTTCATCTTCAGTCTTTTCACACATATTCTTAACATGGTTTTCATCACCAACAACCAGTTGGATGTTATCCAGAAAATCTTAAATGATTTTCTCTGGCATGGCAAACCAAAGTATGACAATCTGTTTGCTGTGCTTCTCAGAAAGATGGTGGTCTTAACATGGTTCACATTTGAAATTCTCTACACTTTCTTAGAGTTAAGTGGTGGCACTGTATCTGTAAAGATGCAGGTTTAACCTGGTCTCAGTTTGTCTGGACAGATTTGCAGAAGGTAATACCTAGTAATCTTTTTGCTGGATTGAGCTCAATTGATGAGGGCCTCCTTGTGAAAATCCATCCTTTTTATTCCAGAATAATCTGGTCATTTGCACTAGTCAATAACTTGTACTATCAGGAATATGATATATCTTTATTACCTCAGAATCTGTGGTGTGGTTTAGTCTATTCAGGAATCAATATGCACTGGTGTAAGGCTGGTTTTTTTACCATTGGTGACCTTCCATTTGAAGAAGGTAGGATTGATGTTAATCAGGTTAGGTCAGCCTTGACTTCTATTGGTTTCAACCAATCTCCATATTTGTACTGCTGTGCTTTTCAACAAGCCTTGAAATTGTATTATGGAGTGCCAGGTACATATGCTCCCCATGAAGACCTGGTTCTGAAGATGAAAATGTTATTACATCAATGTACTTCTCAAATGTTGTCACTTGGCAAATGGTTCTCTTTCCTGCACAAGGTTCCTTATGAAACACCTCAAGTTGAACAAGTGTTTCATCGAATGCTTTGTGATTGTAAGATCACAAAATTCTGGGATGTAAATTATAAGATCCTGGCAAGGATATTGGCTATGCCCAAAATCATTGTGAAGGTGTATGGGGAAGAGAATTTATGTTTTTATGCTTAGTGTGGTAAAGAAGCTTCTCTGGAGCACATCCTTTTATGATGTGCAGCAACATTAGACCTTTATTCCTTTGTATAGGAGACCCTGGACTGCAGACCTTTATCCTCTCATCAATGGATTTTTGGAACATCAGATAAACATTTAAATCAAGTGATTTGGGTCTACAACTTTGCCATATACAAATCGCATCTCATATCTTACCAGGGCTTAGCTTTGGATTTGCAAGTTCGATTTGTCAATGAGTGCTATAGGTATGTTCCTATTTTCACTTTACTTTCTATCTTTGTACAGGAAAATGGAAACAACAAAGACACCACTGATTGTTAATGGAGTCCAGAGGTTTGATGTGGATGCAGCAGCTTAGGCTATCAACCAGGTATTGCCAGAACATCATTTCAAGACATCAGCTACAATGAATGATACCCTTACTAAAGCCTTTGGTTGTAGTGAGGAAGACCTATGGTTGTTGGTGAGAGATGTGTTCTCAAGGGATGACAAGACTATTCAAGTGGTGATTGATGATTGGCTGTTTTTTGGTGACCTTACCCATGGCTATTGCCCTAACCCCAAAAGTCAAGGATGCTGCTGATGGCTTCATCTCTATGTTTGTGGACCCAAGGGAGGTCATAGACAAATATGTGACCATGCCTCAGGTTTTAAACAAGCCTGTCCTTGATATTGGTACCCATTTGGATGAACTGGGGCTCATAGAGAAAGAGCCCCAGATGTCCATTCAAGATCATCTGGTACAAATGCTACAAACAACCTCAAATGACTTTCAGGCTCATCTTTCTACTTGGATCACTAACTATGCCTCAGAAGTTCATATGATTGAAAAATGGTTGGTGGTCTGTGGCCTGACATTACAGGATTATTTGCTGCACCTCAGAGGCCAGGGTGCCAGTGATGGACTGGAGCTGTGGCTGACCTCAATGGGGATGGATACCCCCTTCAATGTGGTTCTTGAGGATGTGGTTTGGTCCATGTCACATGCTGGTATTGATTATCAGTACCCCATTTTTATGCTGGTCAGTTATAAGGACTTCATCCTGTGTGAGGAGCAACCAGATGATGACCTTTCACACTTGGGTGCAGTGGCTCCTCAGCCAGCACTACCTACAGTGTGACAAGTTGGAGGGAGGCCTTTAACCTCAATCCCAGAATATCTACCAACAAGAGACAGCTCCCATTCAGACACTGACCCAGACACTCTTCTGGAGGATATGCCTGTTCAGAGACAACCAATTCGCAATGCAGGAGTCTCCATACCATGAGTGTGTCCAGTTTGTGATTGTCTGGTGGAGTCTGGCATGGCTCTCTACCAGCACCTTCATTCGCTGCACCCTAATGATAAGCTGTATCCTTGTGACAAATGTGGTGTTGCTTTTAATAACATTAAAGAATGCAGTAGCCATTGCTCCAATGTACATCACCCAAAGAGGGTCAGCTGTAAACAGTGTGATTATGTTGCAACAAGCAAGGCCAAGATGTGATAACACATCAGGCAGCACATAACTGGAC
>JAAUYG010024762.1_pt1 | contig 10617 bp, 4 predicted proteins | sample 7278091 | NCBI WGS metagenome assembly JAAUYG01 (sample SAMN14350201, study PRJNA611818) | marine sediment metagenome | isolation source: surface marine sediment (0.6m) | place: French Polynesia: Moorea | collected 2018-08
CTCAAATTTTGAAGCCTTATAGCTCGTAAAGGAGCAGAGTTACGCCATATGTTACTGTTAAACATTACTAGGAAAGCTTATATGGGGAGTCTAATGATGTGTTTACATTTTACCTTAGTTACATGTACCTTGAAAGATCAATGTCATGGTCACTCAGGTTTGGAAGCGAAATTGGCTATATCTCATGAGTTTTTAATATAAGTCTGCAGAAAATTGCCATTTGTCATACCAACTGCAGGTGTTAAGCAGAGCGCCAAGGTCCTTGGACCTTTTGTTGGGTCATTTAGTGCACTTGTCTCAAAATGCCCTTTAACTCTAAAATGGCAGGCCATAGAGTGAAACATTAAAGTTTGAGACTGAGACTCGTGGGATACTTGCAGTTATATGGTGTAGCGTTGACCTTGTAATTTTCTAGCTTATTTTTTAGGCTATCCACTGCAATTTACAACAGTTATTTATTCCTGTTGTCAAGCAGAGTGACAAGGTCCATGGACCTGTTGCTCTGCTGGTGTTTACAGCTACTGTAATGTCATGGAATGTCACCTGTTACTTAAACTCCAGTTGCTATACAATTTTCATTCGATTTCAGCAAAACTTGTGACAAAATATCCCGGTAAAGGGGAAACACTGGTTATTATATTTGTTTGTAGTCTGCTATATACAAAACATTTTATGACGCTTTGGAATTTTAAAATGGGAGTTATATAATGGGAAATCCTAAGATGTGAAATGTTGTGAAAACAGATTGTCATACTAAGGGAATGATAATTTTGGACTTCATTGAGGTGTTATGAAGTAATCATGTAGGGGACTTTTCATGTCGGACTGGTTGATTTCAGTTCGAGCGCTTTTGGTGTATCACTTCCGCTGCAATATTTCTGATGCTAAATGATTGAATTGGCATAATTACTGAACTGTTTAGGTCTAACACAAGTGGCAATTGTATGGTTTAACCAGTGGCAGTGCCAGTATACTATTATCTTTGCCTTGCAAATATTTGTCCATCCGTCCAGCATAGTCATTGTTGATTGTTTCCCACAACTTGCTGAGCATGATTTGCCATTGGCTATACTCTTTCCAGTATTTGCTGGCCATTGTCTTTGCTTACTTCAAGAGAGGTGCCTTCCATATTAGAGAATACACAAGAATGAATTTTTTCATAGCCCTGTAAGTAAAATTACCTGTATACATGTACATATACTGGTATATATAGTATTTGATTTACCAGTAATATGATTTTGTCCTATACGTCATGTAGCTCTGTATAATTAATACATTTACTTGGTAATAATTATTAATTAAATTTGAGACTGCACTTTTTGCACTATAAAGCTCAGATTTGATAACTAGTCAAGATGCCAAGTAAATTATTACTACTAGTAAAAGTGTAATTTTCAACACTGTTATGTGAAGGTAGAATCCAAAATTTTAGAAACCTGGTGTAGAGGTATAGCTATTAGTGATTATAGGGAAGAGTGTACCGGTAATGATGCAAGAAGACTATATGTTTCTCGAATCTGTTTATGTCAGGCTGTGCAGATGGGTAGGATATGATCCTGATCGATGATACAGCAGATTTTGTGTGTTGTGTGGCCATTAAATGAATCAGTGGTCTTAATTCTAGGGAGCTATTATTTTCAACATGGTCGTATGTGTGGATTGATGTATTGATGGCAGATTTCAGAGGACCATTCAGTATAAAAGTCTAATTAATTTTCAGTGAGTTTAGTTTTTTTTACAAATTAACGGGTCCGGGTATAGGTAATATATAATATATAATGCTAACATCTAGAACCTAGCTAGCATTTCCATAGTGTCAGGTTAATCCCACAGCCATAGGTCACCCAACTGTACAGTGTGGAGACATTTCAGCTATACCTGTTGTTTCTGACACGCTGTATGTGTAACGATACATCGATAAATCGATGCATCACGATAGATGATAACCCAATGTAATAGTACTTACATGTATAGCAACTTCAACTATTTAGTTTCGATAGTTTTTTCAGTGGTATACTACGGCACAATTAAACTTCTATATTTCAATATCATGGACATCATTCCATACATTTCACATGTTTGAAGCCAATAATGATTCATAAAATGCTCTTTTCACACATGAAACTTCCTAAATTCATCAGATGCCTCATAATGGTCATGCATAGTGAATTAGAAAGCTGTTGGTATACCAGTATTAACTCTTGTTTCTTCTCACTGAATGAACTATCGTGATAGTATCACGATAGTTTATCAATCATAATGCTGTTGTGATGTATAGCGTTGTTGCCTCCGAGTCACCCCTAATATTGTGTGGGAATATTCCATGATTCCAGCTACCTGGCCTCAGACATGGAGGAAGACGAAGAAGAGTATAAATACGAGATTTTTCCATGGGCTTTGGGGAGGAACTGGAGGGACAAGTACATGAGCTTTGTCAGAAAGAGGGAGAAATTGTGGTCAAGGATATCATATCGTGCTGTTGTCAGCAGACGCTGCTGTGATGAGGTAGGTACATATGTGACACAAACATTAAATAATGGTTGAATAATGCCATTATCTTTATTGAATGCCAGCAGAGATATTATCCTGAGACATGTGAGAGGAGCCTCTGTTTTCCCTTAAAAAATATATTTAATTCTTGATATGATATGCATTACACTTATGAGCAATTAGACTACCAATATTAAAATTGCTATGGTCTTTGAAATTACAGGAAGAAAAAAAGTCAAATCATGATCCTTACAGTTTTGATCTGATTTCAGTACAGTGGTCCTTCTAGTTTAAGACCACCCATGAGACCATGGAAATGTGCAAAGGTCTTGTATTGCAGGTGGTCTTAAAATAAAGGTGTAATAGCAAACAAAATCACACTTTGGAACAAAATTGTGTGGTCTTATATGTTATAACCAAGGCAGTCTTAAAATAAAAGGTTGTAAAAATGGACCACTGTACACTCTGTATGAGGATGTTGGTAACTAAATAGTGGAATACTGGCTATTGCATTTTTGGCAAGACTTCAGGTATTTGATGGCGGACATTTTGAAATTAAAATAATAAAGGAAACTGTGAAAGGTTAAATATAGGAAAAATGGTGGACTTTTATTGTCATGTATACTGTAGAGCGAAAAACTTTATGAAACTTTGAGACTCCAAGAATGTAGGAAGTATCATGAATACACACTTTGTAATGCATGGGGTATACATGTATTTTCCATTTCTGGATTGCTCAGTGTGTAAGTTTGAGGTCCTTTGGTATACTTTGCAAAATTTCCAAAGATACGATTGTCAAAGCTCAACATACATGTATAGTTTTCACCAGATATGGTAGTAAAAGAGTTGACAAGATTGACCGAATCAAACAGTTTCTTCAATAATTTCTTTGTTTCTGTGACTGCCAGTTTTAGTGCATCCTCTCATGCTCTACCGTATACAATGTAATTACCATGGTTACAGATAATGGCTATAGACAGCAGACACTGGGCGTGGCAACGGGAGCGACCACAGTACCATGGAGGGGCGGTCCGATCCTATGCCAAGGATCCAGATGATGATGGATTTCCCCGTGGTCCAGATGCCACTCCGCGGATGTGTGTGACCTGTAAGGAAAGTCTGGAGTATGACTCCCTCAGTCCGGGCAGCACGTCATGGTATCTGTCCTCCAGTGCTGAATCCTCACCTGATCTCAACCATAACTTCCCAGTGAAAAGTCTGCGCCTAGTGAACAACTCTAGGTTTGACATGAAAGGTAAATTGCATTGGCTAGGTGACTGTCTTACATCTGTAATAACTGCTGCCGGGATATATAATTCTAGGACTGCATATACGCTGTTGTCACTTCTGGTTTAATTCTTATTAATGTGTTTGAAAATTTACAATGATTAATACTTTATATCAATATTTACCACAAGCCTTTGGATCTGTGAATTTAATTGTTAATCTATACTTATCATAAAACCCTTCAATTATCATGATTTTGTGACCAATTAATTTCTCGAATTTGAAAAGGTATGCAAATGTGAACTATTGTGGGGTTTTTTGTGTCTTTTATTTCATTTATAATATTACTAGAAAATATATCAGCTTCAGTTTTGCAGCCTTAAATATTTGCGCCTACCGATAAATTATATGAAAAAAAAAAAAAATACTGGGGTATATATATGCACAACCCGCAAGATGCTAGTAGCTGAATTATATTTAAATTGGCTAACACCATCTGTAGATTCTCCTTCACTTTGCCATCAAATAGCCATGCTCAGGCATGCAGCCACCTGTCCACCAAAACCTTGTGAGAAAAACAATATATCTACAAAATTTGTTACACACCAGGCTAAATAAATCTAAGATTTCTGTTTTTGATGAGCCTTGGTCCCGTGGGGTCATGACTTGCAAGGTTTCCGTTGATCAAGTTGGTCCATTAATACTTATGCAGCCAAACCTGCTCTAAAGACTACCTGGTTATAAAGACCACATTTTACATGTCCTCAAAGCATAGATTCCATGTTATTGAACCTGCACAAAAGACAACCTGTGTATAAGGACCATGAGTTGTTGGTCCCTATGGTGGTCTTTACCAGTTTCACTGTATATAATGTACCAAAAATTATATGCCCTAATGCAGTCACAATCCTAAGACACTTAAGCAAAGATGATGGCACGTATTCATATAACAGACTTCAGGGGAAGCTCGGGCTGCCCAGAATCTGGTGTCTTAAATGTATTTCTTGAAACACTAATTTCTGTGTTGATTATACCGGTATAAATATTTCTCATGAATTTCTCTAATTCACTTGTCTTTTGACTCAGATTCTATAGGAAAAATTAGAATTTTACATATATACATACATCATCATCTTTGGGAACTGGTAAGTTTTGTTATTACTGAATTGTATTTTTGGATTACTTGCTACATACTATTCCAGGTTTATGTGAGACTCTGCAGGCAGATGAAGGGATCTGGGCCAGGCAGGAGGAGTGACAGAGACATAGACACAACTCTGCTGCTGCTATATAGACAGACACCTGGCCATTACACCTGTCTGAGATACAGGGGAGCGAAATGTGATAGAAATTTTGTGTATGCGCCTCTGTAGAATGTAATATGCTGGAGACATAATACACCAGCGACAGCCACCATGCCTTGCTATCCTGTTATCTGTGATATACAGTAGCGAGGAGAATCAAATAGTATATACATGTACTACCCCAGTTACATGGTAGATCCACACGTAACTATATCAGCAAAAGAGAATGGATTCAAATGTGTTAAATGTGACACTGCCCCAATCCATGCAATCAATATTCCCAATATCCATGATAACATTATTCTCTGTTTTTCAGTAGATCAAGTTCAGTCAATATATCAGCTAGGTCTTTGAAAAACAGTTTGCACTTCAAAGTTATTATTAATACTGTAAAGAAGTCGGTGATGTGACATTATGTAGTCAGTTTTTCGATATTCATGATTACGTACATGTATTTCATATTGTAACCTGAGTAGCTGGTTCTGTGACGTATTTGTATAATACAATAAATTTCACTCTGCATACACTGTATGTAAAATCCAATATCCTGTACGAAATCTGGCACATACTGATATAATATTACATTGATGTAACTTTAACTAAACTGGGGATTAATCATATAGCGTGATATTGTTTTGGCTATAGAGTCCAACCTCTGTCACCCGGTTTCTCAGTCACTGGTTTTACTCATGCTACTAGGAGTAAATTTTACATTGTAAGTAAAAAAAGCAAACAAATGCTTGCTTTGATTTCCCTACCAAATTGTATTGCCATTATATGATTTTCTAACTTTCTGTCTTAATTGGCAATTCCTGCGCTAGTTTTGTGTGCCATTACGAGTTCCTGTATGGCCATGTTGAGGTTTGTGTTAATGTGATGGTGTTGTCATTGTGAGGCTCTAAATAGCCATGGGGAAGTTCTGTGTTGTCATGGTGAGGTTCTGTGTTGTCATGGTGAAGTTCTGTGTTGTCATGGTGAGGTTCTGTATTGTCATGGTGAGGTTCTTTGTTGTCATGGTGAGGTTCTGTGTTACTATGGCAGTATCGAGCATTGGATGGTGAACTAGATCACTGGACGGGTGTAAAGCTACCATAAGGTGTAGGTGCATTTGAAATATACAAGCACCATGTAAGGTACATCGTAATATATATAGGATAATGAGTTTCAATCATCAAAAAAGCTTGAATCGATGTATTTATGTTCCATTTCTTTAACCATCCTTCTCAGTCAGTGATCCACATTTATCGTGGCTAAAAAATACATACTTAACCTACATGTATAATACCTACCCTCTATTATTGTAGCATTAATATGTAGAATCTATGTGAGATGTTGATGTGGAAGTTTTTAGATCAGGTGCTACACATAATCTTCCCTCAATTTATTGGTGTGAGACATCTCTTAATTTAAGTTGTTACAGGGTCTATGTAGGTAAAGACTGAGTGTTATTGTGAACACCCATCTGGGCTGGACCCAACAATGTGACTGGTATATATTGATGTGGCAAGTTTATATGCTGCCATATTAGCATTTATCATATGTATGTGCAAATGTATATAGTTGTATTGTTTTTATTGAAGTTAAGCCGTTTTTAAGCTTTATCACAAACTGGGGTTAATTTGACCCAGGACACCTCAGCAATACCAAGATTGGTATATACATGCATCATGCATGTATGTACAAGAGGTACACTTTCTGTCACAATACTGACTTCAAACATCTAATAGCCATGCATTAATTCTTGCCGTAACACTTGATCTCCCAACACACTCATTGTGAATTATTTAACCAATTTAAGTAAGCTTTATAATTACCACCATGCTTGATTGAGCACCACTGTTGTAGACACATTTTGTATGAGTTGTTCTAGGAATGGCTATTGTACACAGTCTAGTTGTTCTATAGGCCTGGCTATTGTACACACTATATCTGTTGTTCTGTAGGTCTGGCTATCACACTCTATCAGTCCTAGGCCTAGCTATATAGGCCTTTCCATACTCTTGTCTTTTGAGTCAGACTCCATAGAAGAAAATAGCATTTTACATATATCCTATGAAAATAGCATTTTACATATATCATCATCTTTGGGAACTGATCTGTTTTTACTAAATTGTAATTTGGACTTTTAGGTATTCGTCTGTGCCAGTAATATTTCATACGGTTCTATTTCTTTTTTATATGCCCTATGTCAGTTTTGTATATTATACTAATTAAGCAAATCTCTTAGCCTATGATGGGAAGCCTAATATATATTGCTATTCTCTATAAAGTGTATTTATGATACTGCTGCCTGTTGACCTAACAGTGGTCTGCGTCTTATGGATAGCTGTCATATTTCTGATGTGACCCTGACTACCTATTAATGATAAAAATGTTATATACAGTGGTCCCTCTCTTAAAGGACACTCTCTAGCAAGGACACCTCTCTATAAAAGACACAAATTTTTGGCAGCAAATACTGTGAATGCATGTGGTGCTCTCTCTCACCAAAGGACACCTCTCTAATAAGGACAGAATTTTTTGGCAGAAGCGATGTCCTTTTTAGAGGGGGACTACTGTACTGTATGATGATGTCCTTATAGCAGCGCAGTACCTAACAGGCACGCAAGCCCCTCCAGCAGCAAAAACATACCACATACCTGTTAAAGGACAAATTCACACCAAACGCCTGATCAAACATCAAAAGATTGTCAAGAAACAGTAAAATTGGATTGATATCCCGGTCCGTTTGGCTGCCGCACATGCGCCAATCTCCACATAAACAAAGGTCCACATGGTTCTATAGTTACCATATGTATGTGTCTACACCACTGTTGTAGGCCGACAGGCTTTTTTGGTGAAATTTGTAATGTTCCTCCAACCTATTGTACTCACGCACTGCGGTTCTGTTAGGACATATATACGTTATGTCAAGTGCATTTGCTAGATCTCACCTTGCGTCCCCAAAAGGGGAAGTCTGTCATGATACACATTCCGGTCTGACACCTACAGCCATTACTACATGTGTATAGACTCCATGTTCTTACCATTGATATTTTACTGGTCGCCATGCACTCGGTAGGATGTCATCTGCACTGTCACTGAAACCCTTCTATTTCAAAGTTCTGTACAGTGAAACCTGTCTTAACAGACCACTGCCATGACAGACCACCTGTTTTGAAAGACCACACATTCCTGGCAGAGGGTTCTACATTTCAGTGTCATTAAATCTGTCACCATAGACCACCTGTCTTAAAAATTACATTTGTTACAATAGCCAATGGGTTGGTCTTTCAAGATAGGCATTCCTGTATTATACAGTGGTCCCTCTATTTTAAGACCACCCATGGGACCAAGAAAATGTGGTCTTATATTGCAGGTGGTCTTAAAATAAAGGTCATATAACAGAAAATTGCCTTTGGGACCAAAACAAGCGGTCTTAAAATCAAGGGTGGTTGTAAAATAGAGGATTGTAAAATAGAGGGACTACTGTACTAACTTAAAGGTACATCTTGTGTACATGTAGGTCAAGTTTTACCATGTACACTTGCTTTGACAAATGTGTTGAAGGGTTGTTGACTTGGCTTTCATAGTCGGATTTGTTGAAAGTGTATTTTCTTCTGTACATATTTCAGGGCATCAATCTGTATATATTGGTCAATGATCTAGGCGTGGTACTAGTGTAATTTATTGCTAAATTATTAAACTACTTCCTAAGTTATTAACAAATTCCTCTTCAACTTTATGAAATATGTTATTAGAAATGTGGGCAGGTTACCAACCTTAAGAAATAATATAGGTTTAAAACATTGTCGTGTTGTTGAATTATTATGTATTTGGTGTTGTGAACAAATCTAGATTGTGGTATATATAGTGAAAATAATTTTATTCTTTGTAAATATCAAGTTGTCACATATGTAATATCTCATTTGTATCCATAAAATTAAAATTTACTATGATGTGTCATAGTTGTGTCTTGAATACAATTGTATAAATATAAATTGCTGAATGACTATACTTAATACACCGTGAGATCCTGCAAAGCTGTTCCCAATGTCATAGGAAAATTGATACCAAACTCAACAATACTAAATTTGAGTAGGGAATTATTCAACCAGATAACCAACATCCAGATGTTAACCCAACTGTTCAAATTTTACTTCACTATAAACACAATTTCACAGTTGGTGCCAGTCTGATCTCACACCCCTGTATTGATAGATGTCCCTGGCAGGTTCTGTTCCACACAGTACAAGGCTCTGGTAGTCAGTGAGCTGTTGTCAGAAAGATCTCAAACTTAAGCACCAATATGACCCCTACATCACAAATGAATCCCTACAACTTACAAACTGACTTCTACACCCTCTTCCAGCCTGACCCCTACATTCCCTCCTTACAACCTGATCCTGTATCTCCTTCCTATAACCTGACCTCTACATCTCCTCGCTACAACCTGAACCCTACATTCCCTCCCTACATGCCCTTCCTACAACCTGACCCCTGCATCCCCTCTCTACAGCCTCACCTACATCCACCTTTCTACAATCTGGCCCCTACACCCACCTTGCTGCAACCTGACACGTCATCCCCTCCTGACAACCTACTCTCACATTCAGCTCCCTACAACCTGAACCCTACATCTGCATATAACCTGACCCTTATATCCCCCTCCCCACAACCTGACCCCTACATCCTATTCCTACATCCTCCTGCAACGTCCCCTCTACACCCCCTCACTACAATCTAACCCCTACAACCTGACCCCTACATCCTTCACTACAACATGACCCCTGCATCCCCCTCACTTAACTTAACCCCTACATGCCCTCCATATAGCCTGACCCTACAGCCTCACCCACATCCCCCACCCTACAACCTCACCCACATCCCCCACCCTACCTCACCCACATCCCCACCCTACAACCTGACCCCTACATCCTATCCCTACAACCTCACCCACATCCCCCACCCTACAACCTCACCCACATCCCCCACCCTACAACCTCACCCACATCCCCCACCCTACAACCTCACCCCTACATCCCCACCCTACATCCTATCCCTACAACCTCACCCACGTCCCCCTCACTACAACCTGACCCTACATCCCCCACCCTACAACCTGACCCCTACATCCCCACCCTACATCCTATCCCTACAACCTCACCCACATCCCCCACCCTACAACCTGACCCCTACATCCCCCACCCTACAACCTGACCCCTACATCCCCACCCTACATCCTATCCCTACAACCTCACCCACGTCCCCCTCACTACAACCTGACCCCTACAGCCCCTCCCTACAACATGACACCTACATACCCTCCCTATATAGCCAGACTCCTATATCCATCGCCCTACATAAGTTGACTTCTACACCCTCTTCCCTATAACCTGACGTCCCCCCCCCCTTCCCTACAATGTGACCTCTACATCTATAGGCCCGGTCCCACTGCCGAAAACGCATGGATCACGTGAAAAAAATGGCCAAGATTTGGTTGTGCGTGATTGTTAGTGGAGAATTTGGCATTTTTTGCTTATTTACGTGATAAGAAATCAATGATGAATTGCGCAAGAACTACGGAAATGTCACGTACAAATCACTAACAAAGCAC
>JAAUYG010058698.1_pt1 | contig 10617 bp, 9 predicted proteins | sample 7278091 | NCBI WGS metagenome assembly JAAUYG01 (sample SAMN14350201, study PRJNA611818) | marine sediment metagenome | isolation source: surface marine sediment (0.6m) | place: French Polynesia: Moorea | collected 2018-08
AGTTTCTTATAGGTAGTGTTCAGCACAAATGTAAATTGTTTCCGATGTGGTAATTTTCTGCTGAGTAATGGATTCCTTTTTTTGAGTAAAAATAGCTCAAAAATGCATTCCTGGAGTGTTATAATGGGTATTTCTTGACCAACCGGGATGCCCCATCGCGTTGCACAGCAACCAACTGTCTAGATTTCTCTGAAAGTACCATTGGTGTCTTACTGAACCATATTTTATATGGTTCAGTGGGTATCTGCAGTGTAGGAACGATTAGATGTATATCATATATACTTATTTTGATGTAACTTATTACTATAAGGTTATAATCAGTGAGGTGTGTAGTGCCTTCAGATGTGTTAGTAATAAAACTTACAATTTTTGCTTGTGTATAAAATTTATGATATTCCCCAAGAGAGGATAATACATTTGCCTGGTTAATTGGAAATGTCTATGTAATTAAGCAGAGAGTCAACCTTGGCTTATATGTTTTGTCTCTGAAAGCTCAACCAGGTCAAATAAAGTTGACAGGTACACATCCGTTGTATTCCCAGTGATGCAAACCTATATGGTTACAGTAGTCCATCTATTTTACAGCCCTCTATTTTAAGACCACCCTTGATTATAAGACCGCTTGATTTGGCCCCAAAGGACAATTTTCTGTGTTAAATGACCTTTTTTTTATGACCACCTGCAATATAAGACCACATTTTCTTGGTCCCATGGGTGGTCTTAAAATAGAGGGACCACTGTACATGTATCTTCCACTCTTCAGGTGGCAGCTCAGAGCATGGAACAAGCACAGCGGACCTGGCAGGAAATCAAAATACCATCAAAATACAATTCCACGGCGGACTTACTTATGCTGAAAAATTACTGCTGAAGAAGCACAGGCGATCAGAGCTTAATACAACTCCCAGAAGTGAAAGCCAGGGAAGTCGGTCAGCTCTGGGTACTGATAGCCCAGATATTGAGTACGATGACATAGAAGGTACAGTATACCTACTAACATATCTAGTATTGTTATACCCTCGCTCACCGAAGGGGGCCCAGGCATATTTATAAGATGATAGTGTTTTTTTTTTTAGTTTGTACCACAATGTGAAATTTCAAATGTCAACTGCTTCTTTTTGCAGACTGTTGATGTACATGATTGGAACTGCTTGTAATAAACCCAACAATTAATTTATTCAGTATGTTATGTCAGATCTTAATTTGTGAAGTTGTGACTTACTATAGAATATTGGTAAATACTAAGGTCATACAAAAACTTGGTATGGGTATTTTGGCACTCTAGTCTTTCACTTTCCTGTAGAAAAGGATCTGAGCAGTTGACTGTACTAAATTACACTCACTGTATTTTGTGAGGCTTTATTACAAAGCTTTACATAGTTACGTAGTTACTAAATGTCGATTCTGAATGCTTTGTGTCCTCAGAAACCCCAGTGGAGATTCTACAGGAGCTGATGGAAGAAGAAGACGAGGAAGGGAGGGTTCACTTACACAGTCTCCATCGGGCCATGAGGCGAGATGGCACGGAGCGACCAGAGAGACCGGAAAGCCAAGTCTCCATCATAGAGCTGGATGATCCCCCTGTGTGTATATAATCCTGCATGATCCTTTTACCTTATTACCAATGAAAATACAGGGGCAAAATCCTGAAAAAAAACCCTTAATTCTAAGTTCTTGACTTAAGTGAGCCTCACGAGCACTGATTGGCAAACACACTTGCTTAAGTCATAACTTAGACTCACATTTTCTTAAGAACTCGGGCGTGGCCCAGATCCATGGTTATTGTGTGATATATAAATGGTCCTTGTGAGGGTTTATTCTTGGCAAACCTCTAAAATTAAAAGCGTTGTAGTTGTCTGTATTGTCTTTTTTGCCACTGTAAATGCTGGACTAATTGCATATTATTATGTAATAGATGGTTATATCATCTTTCCTGTAAATGCTGTAGTTTCTACCAAAGTATACATGCAGGTCCCAAGACCCGGAAAGGCATGGGATCATAGAGGTTTTGTAAGTTTTTTTTTTATTTGGTTAAAATTTAATATCTTATTAAAGGAAAAACCTTACAGATAACAGTTTAAATGAAGAAATACATACCGCATGAGTCACATCAACCCAAAGGGTTTTATCCTTGGTAGGGCACGATAAGACATATTATAAGTGTAGCAGTTAATGCTTCAGAAATGATGTAAAGCAAAGTAATTTATCATTTCATGAAAGCTTTTTATAAATCCGAATGTGCTCTAAAGACCACCTATTTATAAGGACCACATGCATGTATTACAACTTCCCAGGGGTATATTTTCCCTGTTATTGAACCTATACAGTGTTCCTTCTCTTAGTGTCCACTATCAAGACAGGCCACCCTCCCTAATATGGCCACAATTTTTTGGCAAATAGGCTGATCTTATTAGAAGGGGAGTATTGTTTTTTAAATCACCTGTGTCTAAGGACCCATTTTGTTGGTCTCTAGCATGATCTTTATGGACATGCAGCTGTCATTTATTTGCACTAATTACTAGAAGATGTGAAAATTAAGAGTTAATTGTGGGTTTTCCTGTGATTGTGGCCAGTTGTTTCACTTAACTGTACCAGTATATAATGTTATGTATTTATATACCGTTGTACATCTTCAGAAGAAGAGTCGTCACTCACGTCGAACTGAGCAGGTGTCAACCTACGAGGTGACAGAAGCTGATGACAAGGATGTGGAGGCCTATATCAGGGCCACTATGAGGTATGGGGTGCCATTGATGTTTTATATAGGAACTAAAAGCTCCATAGTTGTAGTAACTTCTTTCAAAAACAAAATAAATACTAAAATAAAAATAAAAGTTTTAAGGGGACTACATGTATAGCCTGGTTACTCACCTTGTTTTTTTTGCTCAGAATGATGGCTCCAATGCTTTCCTTTTTTGTCGGATTCATAATTTGACTTACACAATGTCATGTCATTTCATGCAATAATGTTTCACCACATTTTATCTGACTGTACTACACTAAGGCTATAACTCACATTTTCTTTACAACAGTAATCCCTCTCTGATAAGGCCACCCTATTTGTTAAGATGTTGTAGTCACATTAGAGAAGGATTTGCCTTAGTGTTATGTCCTATGAATGTACATATACATTTATATGTATGTATATACATATGCACATGTATACAGTAGTCCCCATTTAGTAGGGACACCCCTTCTGCCCATATGATACTGTCCTTCTTAGAGAGGTTTTCTTTGGTGACGGAGAGCGAATACATGCATTAAGAATACTTGTTGCCAAGACTTTGTGTCCTTTCTAAAGGGGTCCTCTCCATCATGCCATAGATCGCCTGTAATAGAGGTACCACTGTATATATATTTTTTCAGTGAGCCAGTGCATACTCAGAGCCATAAGAAGCCTACCAGCAAGACAAAATCCTCAGGACAAACTTCTGCAAGATCTAGCAGTAGACGTCAAACATCTGGAAAGCCTGATGGTTCATCCTCATCTAGAAAGACTCCAGTAACCAAAAATGCATCTACAGAAAATACAACTCGGAAGGCTCAGCCAAGCAAACCTGGTGGACTGAACACACCTCGGAGCACTCAGAGCCAGCCAGTGCCAGAGGCCAGGGCTAGCCAGAATGTGGCGGATGTATCCTTGGAGCTTGAACAGAAGTCACAATCTAGGTCAGGTCAGAGGTCAGCAAGAGCAAGGTCAGCAAGATCAAGACCTCAGAGTCGAACTGGAGGCAGACCTAAGAGTCGTGCGGAGTCAAGACTTGAATTGTTTGGGTATGTGTTATGTTGATACATATATGTTGGTGCTTGAATGCTGTAGTGGTCCCATATCGTTTATCCTAACATATACGTATATATTTTATAATACTATATACTTAAATGTAAAATTCAGTGAATGAGGTTCACCAAGGCATCTGTGAACTATTGTTCGTGCATTTGTATATTGCTACAACTGGAAAAACTGTAGAAACATACAAATTAAAATACCTAAGAAGTTGTATATTTCTCTTTTAAAATGTGAATTTTCATACTCTGGAGAACCTGTCAGTATATCTTTTATCCATAGGAAATAAAATGTGATGAGATTTCATCACATGTGATGAAATCTCATCACATTTTAATGGCCAATGGAATTGGCGCAATGGAATTAGACATCTCTGGCCTTATTTTGGGCTGCATAGTGGTTTCACAATAGAATCTGTAAAAAAAGCATCTCGTTTACCATCAAGTGTGGTTTCTACAGACTCGGTGGTGGCAGATTCAGTAATAGTGATATGTAAATCTTTCAGATATTTCCAATGATAGTGTGGGTCTTTGCAGACAAATTGACCGTCATAACAGTGGTCTCGTCTCAAAAGAGTTGCTGTACTACCTGTATCTGTTTACAGGGAGGGTCACCTGACCAAGGTTCCCACGGCAACCCTGAGGGACATAGCATCACGTGTCCCGCCAATCTCCGACCTCGACACCGCAGTGCTTCTCACCACCCTGGGGGATTACTTCACTGGGGGAGTAGAGCTGACAGAGCCACAGTCTCCACGGGAACGTACACTGACACCATCAGGGCTACGATCCCAGACTCCGGTCAGTGCCCGGCAGCCGACTACAGGCAATGCCGGGGACAGCAGCAACATCGGGAAATGGAAAATCAGCAACAAATGTGAGAAAAACGACTAGGGTATACAGGAAGTAGACTACCCCCGGTATATGACATCAACCAGATGATCATAAATTTGAACAAAAAAATTGCCAAACTGAGTCAAATTGGATAGTGGTGACACCATTGTTATATGGAATGGTTTGCCTAAAAAGATTGCCCCGAAACTTATTGCTGCAGTCATGCACAGGGTATCAGAGGATCTCCTGGTTTAAATTGTAAAGAGTCGTCGCTTAGCATAACAAGTTAGGACCACAAGTCACCCAGTAGACAAGCTATTGATTTAACACATCTATCAGAATCATACATCAGTTCACTACAAATTACTGTCCTACAACGAAATCCATGACAACTGTTGGAAATAGGAAATGCACCGAATGTCCTCAGGATGACCTTGCACACTTAACCATCAAATGTGTTTACCCCGAAATCCAAATTTGGTCTGTTTCACTGTTTTCAAGATACAAGGTTGTTGAAAATTGGAAAGGCACTGAATGACCTTAAAATGTCCTTGAACCCTTCACAGTCAAAAGTACCCTGTATACACTAAGATCCTCCCCTGAGATCTAAATTTTGGTCCGTCTCACTCAACAACCAGCCGTTTTTGAGATACAAGGTTGTCCAAAATTGGAAGTGCACCACATGAGCTCGAAGTGAACAGTCAATAGTACCTTGAATTCAGAATTGCACTGAATGACCTCGATCAGAATGACCTTGAACATTTAACAGTCAAAAGTACCCTGTACATATACACTAACTACATACCCCCGGGCCCAAATGTTGGTCTATTTTTGCTCAACAACCAGCCATTTTCAATATACAAGGTTGGTGAAAATCAGAAATGCACTGAAGGACCTCAGACTGACCTTGAACACTTACCAGTCAAAAGTACCCTGCATACAGTAAGTACTTGCCCCTGAGGCCCAAATTTCGGTCTCTTTCACTCTATGACCAGCCGTTTCAAGATTTTCACATTGTATAATTCTCCATTGACTACCATGTTAAACGTCCCAAAAAAAATAAAAAAAAATTCAAGTTTCAAATTTCACAATTCTTTTAACAAGTTTAAAAGACTTCCCCGAGGAATATGCATGAATTTTGAGGAGTGAATGTGGTGTGTACTTTCAGAGGAGACCTCGTTTGAACATTGAAACATTCACTCACATATGTTAAGGAAAATGAAAAAAAAAAATCCCAAATTTCACAATTCTTTGAACAACTTTGGTCGGGCCCTCCCTAGGGGTATGCATGACTTTTTGGCAGTGAATCTGTTGTGTACTTCCAGACAAGACATCGTTTGAAATTTTTTCTCCCATATTGTCCCATGTTAACAAGATAAAAATCATAAAAAAATAAATTTTAAAAAGCAAGAAAAAATTGGTTTGGAGATGCGGTGGACAGGTAGCTTGCCTCAAAAATTTGGCATTAATTCGCTTGACAGTTTCTGAGAAAACGGGTTTTATGGATAACGGATGGACGACGGATACCCACATGAAGACAGTAGCTCTGCTGTGCAGTAGCACAAAGCAGAGCTAAAAATTTAAAAGTAATTTTTAAGTTTTTAGTTTGTTGTATTTGTTGATAGATTATTGTTAATCTGTCCCCAGTGTATAAACTTGGTCCCCGGTCCTGGCAGCCGGGAACAGCACATGGTGCTATGGTAACAGAGGATGAGGCTATGCAGCAGGTGGAGGAAGTCACGCATCAGCTGTTGCAAGCTAGTGACACACACCCTATGGAAACTGAGGATGAGACCGGAGACAGCACTTTCACATGGCGCCTGAGTGACACCGTCCAGCAAAATGACATCGAAAGGTAAATTAAAGTAATAGGATTTATTTCAGGCGGATCTTCAGTGTGAAAAAATATTTCATTGCTCAATTGAAAAATTTTAATTACAGTAATGACTAATTACAGTCAAACCTGAGAAATTCCAACACTGACAGGACTGATCGAAATTGTCCTTAATTCTCATGTGGTCTTACCGGTATTTCTTGATCAGGTCCTAAAATCATGGGCTAAATTTCCCTACAATGAAACAAGAACAACTTTGCACACATTACTGTTCGTGTCATTCATAGTATGAAATGCAAAACGTGCAAAATGCAGTTATAGAAAAAAGACAACAGCTTTCAAAACATTCAAAATGCTGTGAAGTTTCTATGGAATAAAACAGTAAAACTACGATCAGGATGTCATAAACACAATAGAGCTAAATAAACAGCAATAAAATTATTGTGTTACAAAAATGTGTGATTATGAAATGACAGTGGGCATATCCGGCTAACTAAAATTTCAAGAATGGCTTCCTATATAGGTATGCATGGACAGTTGGACATCAAACAGCTTATGTATATGTGCTTATGCAGCTATAAAGACAATTAAGGGCAGCAGTGTTGTCATTCAGTATGGTCATTTGTTGCATGGGACACCCTACAAATTTAATTAAGTCCCGTTAGCTAGGACGAAAGATGCAAAATCGAGGTGTCAGCGCATTGTTTATTCTGGATCTGTTTTCACAAGTTGGCCCAAATCCTCATTCAGGTAGCTGGTCCCAAAGCCACTTACTGGTAACCAGTTAATTATGATGGTTACCAGCAGATCTGGCAAACCAGCTGTGCCCAAAATAAAGTGATTATGAATAGCTGTCCACAATTCTCAGGCAGTTTGAAGCTACAGGTGACCAGGATATGTCTGCAATTCACATTTCTCAGGGGAAGGGGGATATTTTCCAGTTCCTTTGTACAGAAAATAACACAGATTTCGAAGGGACTTAGCAAACCTGTCCATAATTATCAGGTGGACGCAATTCTCAGGTGGCCGAAATGGCAGATTTGACTGTACTGTGTTGGAAATTCAATTTTGTACTGATACAATAACACTAACTTTAGTATTGCCAGTTGCACTTCATTTTCCTTAAAACTGTAATGCGAGACTTTATTGTGGTACAATAAGCATAGGTGAATGGAAATTACTGACAGGGTCCTTGGATATTATCTCAAGCAACCTTGCTATTAAAAATCTATATTATCAGTGTAATTTATGTGCATACTATTGAATAAATTAGTATAGATTACGCTGTTTTTTAGTACAATAAAATGTATTGCCCTTATTGCCAGGCAAAGCAATCCAGGTCCATCCCCACAACCCCCGGATACAGGCCGGGAGAGAACTTCTACCAGAACTGTAACTCCAGCCTCAACCAGGCCCATCTCAGCCCGGATACAACCTCCAGAAAGTGTTCAGGATCCAGAAATGTCCAAATCTGGAGGAAGCACAGCAAGAGGAGAATCCAGAATGGGGCGAGAATCCAGAGCGATTGGTATGATATCAGTGACTGATCAGTGTCTTTTAATTCAGTTTGTATGAATCATATCTATGCCAATTCTAAAAAACATACTTTACTCTAAATTCTAAGCTAAAATGTCCTTAAGTGAATAAAACTTAGGATTAAAGACCCGTGGTCGACTATAACAGCAGCCCAACTGATCTGGCCAGTATAACCGCCTCCTGTGACCTATATTTGATTTCTGGCCAAGAGTATTGGGGAACAACCAGGGCATGGATTAGTACCAGATTTGACACACTGTATCTTTAATAATAGTAAATTACAAAACTAATTATTATGACAATATATAACTTATGTTTAGTGTAATATATAGGAAAACTTTTGCTGTATGAGTTTAAATTAAAATTCTGATACACGTAGAAAAAAAAGCAATAACATAGATGGCTGATGGATAGCAGATAGGTGCCCATCCAATTACAGCCTTCTGGCTTGGTCCCCTGGGGATGCAGTAATCAAGATAATCTTATTACCGTAATAATGGTTGACCAGCTATATCCAGAAACACAGGGTTGCCAAGCCCTACCCGTGGCTGGCTTTTCAACCAATCAGACACTAATACTGGGTAACCCAACCAATTGGCTTTTGGTTGGTTTCGGAGATGGGTCTTTTTGTGATTTCTAGAAATTTTGCCATGGAGTTATTGGGCAATTGGTTAGTCAAATTTTCAACACTGTCAAAAATAAATGCTTAAATATTTTTTCCCTATATATAAAGTTTGATTTCAGAAGGTTTTGTGAAACTAATTGGGAGTGAGAGTGGTACTAACATGCACTTGTATTAGATACAACTCTCCCCAGCAGATTGTCTCCCACCGTGTCATACGTGTACTCAGTGATTTCTGACACTGATTTCTGGACAGCGTTTTGAGTGGGGATATTTTTTGTACAATGACCAGAAATTGTAACTGTGAGTTTATATTTCTTTGCCAGTGGTTGACGGAGATGACTTATTGGTGTATGACAATCCAGAAAGTGCCAGAGAGAGGGACCAGGAAGATGAGCAGACTCTGGAACAGCTTGAGTGGGAGCTGTCTACGATAGATGGCCGGGACGCAGGTACAGTGGTCCCTATATTTTAAGACCACCCATGGGACCAAGAAAATGTGGTCTTATGTTGCAGCTGGTCTTAAAATTTAACATAGAAAATTATTTAACGTAGAAAATTGCCCATTGGCTTTAAATCAAATCAAGCAGTCTTATAATCCAAGGTGGTCTTAAAATAGAGGGTTGTAAAATAGAGGGACTACTGTATAGTCAGTACTACTGTAAATGCTTCCCCCTTTCACACCAGTAAAGCGGAGTATTGCTAAAACAGAGAGCATATAAACTTTTTATTTGCTACCCAAACTATGCTTTCACGCCAGAAAATTAAAATTTGGTTCCAAGCTGAGCCATGAACTATACCTGAGTTATCATACAGGCAGTGAGATATTTGGCTATGTGATTGGTCAGAAATTTGCAGTCACCCCTCTACTGCTCACCTCAGTTGTTCGTACATGTATGTAGCATTTTTTGATAAAATTTCGCAACAAATGTATCTCAAAAATGTGTTTTTTGAAAAATTGCAGCTGCACTGATGAAAATTGTTTAAAGATTTACAGTGTATATGGCCATTCTATGACCAAGCCTCAACAGTGCTCCATGTTACACAGCATGGAAAAAGCTCTATAAAAGAATTATGCTTGCATAAATTTTTGTCGAGATTACTTGTCATACTATTTTTCTGGATTGGCTACTTCTAGTGAGGGACTAAATTTGTGCTTTGTTAGGACTTTTTTTGCATGAAGTTCTCCAAAGTTTCTAGATTTGCAGCAGCATTGTAAAAGGGATCAAAGTCTGGTCAAATTTCATTTAGGATTGATACATATGTACATGTAGTTGTTCTTAAAGTTTTAAAGATTAAAGTTGTCCTGTCGTGAGCCTGGTTTCTTGAAAGTGATCCACAATTGATATTAAGCAAGGAAAGTTAATGGGCTTCATTGTGATTACTGGATTGAAACTTACTTACTTCCACCTTTAAGATTAACATGTACATTATTATGTGTTCACAGAAACTGGTCCCTAATGCTCATCACAAGAATGGACCTCTCCTGTTGCAGTTAGCTGACTTATATGTTTTATATGTGATTTAGATTCCAGAATGAGTCAGCTAGACCTCGAGGCCGATCCAGATGCCTCTATGGAGATAGATCCAGAAGAGCAGGACCTGGGAATATCCTATGATGATGGCGTGGGATCAGGTCTGTCTACTCCGGATGCTGAGGAACTGGAGAACAAGTTACGGTAAGAAATTATCATTCCAGAAATTATAGCAGTATATACATGTTACATTTATTATGTACGATATGTCTATGATATTGTTCACCTGCAGTCATGGTACAAAATCTTGGTAAATCAAAAGGTCTAGAAAAATGACTCAGTAAAATTTAAAGGCCCGGTCACACAGCACTCCACGTCTAAATCACGTTCAAAAAGTTATGAAAATTGAGTGGACGTGGTCGAACGTGGTGATTTTTGGAGAATTTTGGCTTGGCCGTGCTTTGTACGGGATATGGCCGCCGGCAGCTCTTCCACTGCTGAAGCACTGCCTAAACACGGCTAGCCACGTCCAG